>Ga0268277_1000858_pt1 | contig 22944 bp, 18 predicted proteins | sample saktaG_5_FD_190132 | JGI IMG/M metagenome (GOLD analysis project Ga0268277, IMG submission 190132) | Saline water microbial communities from Sakinaw Lake, British Columbia, Canada - sak_2010_1_5_50m | ecosystem: Environmental > Aquatic > Non-marine Saline and Alkaline > Saline ...
CCTGCAAACAGATCTATTGTTTTTAATTTATGTTTGGTTCTTGTAGGATTGTCGTATGTAATATCGCTGGAAATATTGCTGATTATTTGAACCACAACACCACGGACCTCAACGTCTTTTCTAAAAAGTGGAAGCATTGTAGAGTTTCTAGGTTCTAATCGAAATCTATTTCTCTCTCTGTATATTTTTTTTAGAGTTGCTTGATTATCATCTATAATTGCGACAACGGTCTGTCCGTTCTCCGCAACAGATTGTTTTTTTATAACTACAGTGTCGCCGTCAAAAATGCCCTCACCAATCATGCTGTTTCCTAAAACCCGTAATGCATAATAGCCTTGTGGATTTTTTATAGCAGAATTTGACACTGGTACTGTGTCCTCAAAATTTTCAATAGCCTCTATTGGCTGTCCTGCTGCTATGACGCCAATTATGGGTATATAAAATACAGTTTTAAGTTTTTCTTCTGGTTTAATGCTTCTTGCAGAGTTTAGGCTTTTTGATAGGTAGCCCTTTTTCCTTAAATTATTTATGTGTTCATGTATGGTCGATGTAGCTTTAAGATTTAGTTTTTTTCTGATTTCTTCCATGGTGGGGGATATACCATTTTCTTCTATATAGGAGCTAACAAAGTCAAAAATTTGTTTTTGTTTTTTTGTTAAATTTTGCATTGTTTTATAAAAATTAAATTTGCTACAATTTAATTATAACCGAACATAAACCGAATATTCAAGCGCGAGTTATCCACAGGTTTTAGTATAAAGTAAGAGTTGACAGAACTTCTTGAGAGAGTATATTGAAGTAATTTAAAGGATAAAAATTAGTGAGAAGTAAAAATGGAGAACCAAAATTTAACAAATCAATCCGAAAAAAAACCTCAAATGGCTGAAGCAGATCGTTTAATTCAAGTCCTAATCAGGGACTTTTCTCAGCACATAGAAAAGGAAACAGAGCCGTTTGTAATATTGTTGAAAGGACATCTATTATTAGAATACTATTTAAATCAGGTGATACTATTATCCACTACTGGAGTGAAAAACGTTGAAAGAAAGGGGTTCTACGAAAAGGTTTTCCTTGTTGAGACTACCGATAAAAATATATTTAAGACAAAAACTTTTAATTCCTTGAAGAAGTTAAATGAACTACGCAATAGGCTTTCGCACACCTTAAATTTCAAAATTACTCCATCTGAAATTGATCCAGTTGGTTTTTGTTTTGAAAAAGAATATGTGCTTAAAAAATATAACAATCCAGACGATGAAGCCTTTCTATTAAAATGGGTATTAATGAAAATAGCACAAGACGTGTTTTATTCCATATATGCAGAAATATCTAAAAGTAAGGGGTTGACCCCATTGTCGCGTGGTTAAAAAATTAATTGAGAAATAAAAATTATGGAGTATGTTTATTTGGTTTTAGTTTTAATTATTGTTGGGTTGGCGCTGTGGGTTTGGTATTTGCTGAAAAGTAAAAAGGATGGTGAGGCGGAGGTGGCGGCTTTACAGAAAGAGAAAGATGAGCTGGCGGGTTTGGGCAGTGGGTTAGAAGAATATAGAAATAAGTTGCAAGAGAAAAAAGAGCAGGCCAAGGTAAAAATTTTGGAATTACTGAATTTAAAGCAAAAAATAAGTCATAAAGATGTGGCAAAAGAATTGGGAGCTTCAAGAACCACCGTGGTAAGGTATTTAGATGATCTGGAAAAGGAGGGGAAGGTGCGACAGGTGGGTGGAGTGGGGCAGGGCGTGTTTTACACAAAATCAGCTGAATAACCCATATACACCTGGGTTATTCCTTTATAGGATAATTCTATGGAATTGTCCTATCCGTCCGGGAGGAAGAGTTTTTTATTTATATGGGGTTGCCCAGGGTTTTTGATAAATGGTATTATATAATAATCAAAATTAAAAAATAAAAAATTATATGATGACAAAGAAACAAAAAAAATGGATGTGGATTTTTGTAGCCATGTTCGCTATCCCAGAAATCCTCTGGGGAAATTTGCTAGGAATTTTAAAGATTTCTTTTTTACCGATATATAAGAATATTCAAATTTTCACCGATAAGCCAAGTTTAGCTTTTTTAGTTATCATATCGGAAGTAATTGGCATTTTTGGTATTTTTTATCGATTTAATAGAAAGTCTGATGTATCCAATATATGGGTAAAGTATGTTCTTAATGTTTTACTGTCGATTATTTTTTTGCTGTTGCTGGTAAGTCTTTATTTATCAATAGTGGCTACGCAGATTAGGTTTCCATAAAGTTTTTTAAAAACTAATTAAGTAATAAAGTTGTATGAAAATCAGAAATTTAGTATTTTTTGGTGCAATAGTTGTAATTTTATTATTTCCGGCGGGTTCGTGGGGTATGATGCTAGCCCCTATCCCTAATTTGACAGTTATTGTAAATACACAGGAGGAGGATTCCACCTTTGATTTTAATTTAACCTATTGTTCCACTAACATAGCTGGCATTACCACTTGTAGTAAGTATGATCAGTTTAATCTAGAAACACAAAATTTGACGGCCTCACAATCAGTTTTTATTTTTCCAGGCGGAAAATACTACGTAAGTGAAAAAAAAGTGTCTGGCTGGAAAATTGATAGTATTTTTTGTACAAGTGAAAATCCCGAGACATTGTTTTTATATACTCAGAATGGTGTAAGTTTTTCTCCTATAGCCTTAGAGAATATTATTTGTGTTTTTAATAACGTTAAAGCCCCAGCTAAGACACCTGTCTTGATTGTGCCAGGCTTAGTGGGTACAGAAATGAAAAAAGGAAACGAGTTGCTGTGGGCTGATTTGGGAAGAATGCTTTCTGATATTGGCGATAGTTTCCTAGATGCACTTTCTTTTAGCGTTAATCTTACATCAAATGATTCGTTAGTTTCTATCGCAGATGTTATCAGAAAATTAGAAACTGGTTTAGGATTGGTAAAATATGATTATTCGGAGGGGTTGATTAATGAATTTAAGGGGCAGGATTATGTGGGGGAAGAGAATTTGTTTACCTTTCCATATGATTGGCGGTATGGGGTAAGCGGAGTGATGCCAGATGGGAAAATAAATTCTGATTTGCTGGGTGAGAAAATAAATGAAATTTTACAGCAAACAGGAGCTGATAAATTGGATATTGTAGCACATAGTATGGGTGGGTTAATTGTCAAAAAATATGTAATGGATAATTCTGCAGATAATAAAATAAGCAAGGCAGTGTTTGTGGGAGTGCCGAATACCGGCACACCAAAGGCATTCAAAGGTTTATTACAGGGAGATAATTTTGGTATTCCGTGGCTGTATGATTCTGAAATAAAAAAGATTTCAGAAAATATGCCTTCTGCATATGACTTGCTACCAAGCCAGCAGTATTACGATATAAAAGGAAGTTTTGTAGAAACTATTTATTTGCCAGAATTAACTGATGAAAATCCTTCTGTACAGAGTATAGCAAAAAACTTAAACTATGAAGAAACAAAAAGTTTTTTAACAGATAGTCATGGGCTTAACTCTTTAGCCCTGTCTAATGCCGAAAGTTTGCATACGCAGAGTTTTGATAATTTTGATATGAGAACAGCTGGAGTAGATCTTTATGCTATAGATGGCTGTAAGGCGGCGACTCTAAGCAAGATTGCCGAAATAACCAATGAATCCTTTGGTAGCTCTGTAGAATACAGGGGTATAAAGTTTACGCCAGGCGATAATACGGTGCCTTTGGAGTCGGCCACTAATTTACCTATTAATCAAAATAATAAGTATTATGCTCTGGTCGCCGAACACGGTAAAATGCTTAGCCAAGATGGGGTAAGGCAGGAGATTGTGAACCTGGTTTCAGGAAGCGAATTATCAACAAACTCTGTATATATTGAATCTGTTATTACCCAAGATATTAGTAATTGCCAGCTTAATGGAAAGGCAATTTCTGTTTTTAGTCCTATTAATATTTTTGTGACAGACCAAGACGGCAATAAATTGGGCTTAGCTGAAGACGGTAGCATAATAAACGAAATTTTAAATGCTGACTTTGAAATTTGGGGCGAACATAAGTTTGTCTACTTACCTACAGATGGCGGACAGATATATAATGTAAATATAAATGGGACAGATAGCGGAATTTACACCATAAAAACAGAAGACATCCAAAACAGCCAAATAGGGATTACAGAGGTGTTTAGCAATCTCCCTGTTACCGCTCAGCTTTTAGGGCAGCTAGACTTGTCAGCTGGCACAACAACGCTTTCCTTAGATGTGGATGGTGATGGTACTACAGACCAATCAATAAGTCCGTCAGCTGTTCTGGGCTCAGATCAAGCTGATGATCTAATACCTCCAGCTTCAGAAGCAACAATAGTGGGTGAAAAAAAGAAGCCAGCGCAAAAAATTATTTTTTGGTTAAGAGGAAAAAAACAAAACACAGATGAGACTGGTATACAAGTAGATATTATAGCAACAGATGATAATTCTGGGGTATTGGCTGTTTGGTATAATTTGGACAATGCTGGGTACCAAAAAATAGATGGAGATAAAGCACAGGTAGATGTTACTGGCGATGGGGAACACACAATATTATTTTTTTCTACAGACAAAGCAGGAAATAATGAAACAGAACAAAGCCTAGGTTTTGAGATAAAGGGAAACAAAAATAAATTTAAAGTTTTTTTTACAGAGATTAAGAATTTGATGTATAACAAAGCAAAAATAAATATAGACCAGGACAAGACAAAATTTCCATGGAATTTAGGCAAGATGACTAAAGATGCAAAGCACTCTGCCCAAAAACCGATTTTGCCAAACATTTTAGATTCTCTAAAAAATAAATTTAAATTTAGCTGGGTTAGGTAATAATAAAGCGTAATATATTATTTTAAAATAAAATAAAAGCCAATTGAAGTGTGGCTTTTTAGTGTTTTGGGCATTGATTTTTGGAGTAAAAAAGGGCAAAATAGAGAATATATAAAAAATAAAAATGCAAGAGAATATAAGAAACTTTAGTATTATTGCTCACATTGATCATGGTAAATCCACCTTGGCCGATAGGCTTTTGGAGTTAACAGGCACCATAGACCCTAAAAAAATGATGCCCCAGTTTTTAGATTCTATGGATTTAGAAAGGGAAAAGGGGATTACCATAAAGTTAAAAGCCATTAGGATGAACTATAACTTTGAAGGCAAAGACTATATTTTAAACCTGGTAGATACTCCCGGTCATGTAGATTTTTCTTACGAAGTCTCAAGATCATTGGAAGCTGTGGAAGGTTGTGTGCTTTTAGTGGATGCTACACAGGGGATACAGGCACAAACCTTAGCTAATTTGGAGCTGGCCAAAAAGCAAAATTTAAAAATTATCCCAGTTATAAATAAAATTGATAGTCCCATAGCCAAGGTAGAAGAATCTGTAGAAGAGTTGTCTAATCTTTTAGATGTTATGCCAAATGAAATATTAAAAATTTCTGCAAAAGACGGCACCAATGTTATGGATGTTTTAAAAACTGTGATCAAAGAAGTGCCACCCCCAAAAGAAAACCTGGAAAATAACTTTAGAGCACTTATTTTTGATTCGGAATACGATTCTTTTAAGGGCGTGATGGCTTTTGTGAGGGTGATGGAGGGTGAGATTTTAGATGGAGAGAAAATTGAACTTATGGCTACCAACACTCCAGCTGAAGTAAAAGAGCTTGGATTTTTAAATCCGGATTTTTCAAAACAACAAAAAATAAAAGCCGGTGATATAGGGTACATAGCCACAGGTATCAAAGAACCCGGAAAAGTGACTGCTGGAGATACCATTATAAAACTTCAGACAGCGGCTACAAAAGGGACAGTGAAGCCTTTACCAGGTTATCAAGAGCCCAAGCCCATGGTTTTTGCCAGCTTATATCCTGAGAGCCCAGATGATTTCGACGTGCTAAAAGTTGCTCTGGGAAAGTTAAAATTAAATGATCCAGCCCTAGTCTTTGAGCAGGAAATGAAAGAAGCATTGGGAAGGGGATTTAATTGCGGATTTTTAGGGACTTTGCATATTGAGATTATTTCTGAAAGGCTGCACCGCGAATTTGGATTAAATCTGGTTATTTCAACGCCTTCAGTAGTCTATAAGGTTTTTGATCAAAAGGATAAGGAAGTTTTTATTTATTCTGCTTCTGACTGGCCTGATCAGTCTAAAATAAAAAAATCTGAAGAGCCGTGGGTCTCTTTAGAAGTTATAGCCCCGTCAAACCAAATGGGAAAATTGATGGAGATTTTAAAGGGGCTAAAGGGTAATTATGTTGAGACAAATTATCTAAGCCCTGAAAGGGCAATTATTGTTTTTGAAACCCCATTAAGGGGAGTGGTTGCTAATTTGTATGACAAAATAAAAACAGCCAGTCAGGGCTATGCCTCAATGAATTATAAAATACTGGGTTTCAGGCCAGCTAAGCTTGTTAAGATGGAAATACTGATAGCTGGGCAAAAAGAAGAGGCATTTTCTAAAATAGTTTCTGAAGACGAATCATACCAGGAAGGTAAAAAAGTAGTTGAAAAATTAAAAGAGGTTTTACCACCCGAACAGTTTTCAGTAGCTTTGCAGGCAGTTATTGGAGGCAAGATCATTGCCAGGGAGACAATAAGCGCCAGAAGAAAAGATGTGACAGGATATTTATATGGGGGAGATGTGACCAGAAAAAACAAGCTTTTAGCAAAACAGAAAAAAGGAAAAAAGCTGATGAAACAAAAGGGAAGAGTAAATGTTTCAACCAAAGCCTTTTTGGAAGTATTCCGCGCCTAGTTTTGTTGGATCACTTTTAGCCTACAGGACTAAGAGGGCTAGCCCCGAGCCGATTAGAATTATGGAAATTATCTTTTGAAAGATAATTTTTTTTGATATTTCTTCGCGAAGTAATTTAGGCCAAAGCAACGTAAGAAACAAAGTCATAAAAAATAGAAATACATATTGTAGGCCGTTTAAAGAGTTTACTATGGGCAAAAACGCCACAGGAGCCAGGGCAATTGCGTAAGATTGAAGAATTCCCGCTGTACCTCCAGACGCGTTAGTAAAGGCAAATATAACGCCTGTTTTTTTGTTTAAGATATTTCTTTTTTTGAAAATGTCTTTTCTATTTTTTTTTGATAAAAGAAACAAAAGGGCGATTATAAATGCAAACATTCTCATCCAAATTAATCCTAGTAAAAACGGCTCTGATAAAAAAATAAATTTTGAAAAGATATAGTCAAGGGCAAATAAAAAAGATGCGATTATAGTGAGTTTTAAATATCCCCTTGTTGCTTCACGATTTTTACCTACAGAAATTAGGATACTTCCTAGTAGAAGCAATACAAAAGCAAAAATATTTGTTTTACTCACTATGCTTTGATTCCAGACAAGCCATCCTAAAATAAAGATGAAAATAGGTTGGGTAGCACCAATAGTAGTGACTACTTTTGTGACGTCATATTTTTCTATTGCCCAGTACATAGCATAAAGCCCGCCCATAAAAACAACGGCTTCAACCATCATCAGTAACAATATACTAACGCCCGGAATTGAGAAATTTATAAAAGGTAAAAAAATAAGTACAAGTATATTTGAAAGCCCTACAAAAAAAATGTAAGAATTTGGTTTTGGAGGACCAGCCAAAATTAGTTTGTTTCCTAAGGATGATAAGCTAAAAAAGAAATATGCCAATATTATTACTGATAGCCATGTAATTATCATATGATTGTTGTTTTACTTAAAAATTTTCTTTTTGAAAAACTCGATTAAGATAATTTCTATCAAACTTACACCGCAAATTAAAAGCCAGCCTTGAGCCCCTATCGCTTGCGTATGCAGGAGCGCCTGTAGCGGTGAGAAATAAATTGCCAGTAAAAGCAGAATTAGTCCGACTCCTGTGGCAAGAACCAAATACCGGTTTGAAAAAATATCTTTTCTAAAAATAGTTCTTTTAAATGACCGGACGCTAAACGCGAAGACTAAGGAATCAAAACACATTAAAGTAAAAACAATTGTGCGCGTTTTGTCTATATCGCCGGTTATTTTCCATATAAAGAAAAAAGATAAAAAAGCCGCCAACCCTGTGATAACAAATATGGCAGCCATCCAAAGTTTTATGGGATTGTTTAGTATGGGCTCTTTTGGATTTCTGGGCTTTTCATCCATTAAGCCTTTGGTATCTTGTTCTGTGGTTAGCGCAATATCTGGAAATCCATCTTCAACAAGGTTTATCCATAGAATTTGAGCCGGTAATAACGGTAAAGGAAAGCCAAGAGCCATGGCAGATAAAAACAAAAATAATTCAGAAAAATCATCTGCAACCAAGTAAACAAGTACTTTTCTTATGTTTTCAAAAATAATTCTTCCTTGCTCTATTGCCTGAACTACTGTATTAAAATTATTATCCAGTAGAACCAAATCTGAAGATTCTTTCGCCACATCAGTGCCAGACCCCAATGCCACACCTATATCCGCATACTTTAAAGCCGGCGCATCGTTTACCCCATCTCCTATCATTGCAACAATTTCTCCATTGGCCCGTAAAGCTTCTATAATTTGCATTTTATGGCGGGGAGAAACTCTGGCATATATCAAAACGTTTTTTGCAGCTTCTTTTAATTCTTCATCATCCATTTTATCTAAATCACTTCCTTCTATTATATTACGGTCTTCTCCATCAAGGCCAATTTCAGTTGCAACTGCTTTTGCAGTAAGGCGGTGGTCTCCAGTAATAATAATTGTGCGTATCCCCGCTTTTTTTGTAATAGCTATAGATTCTTTTGCGTCGTGCCTTAGCGGGTCTTTAAGCGCTATAAAACCTGCCAACTGAAGACCGGTTGTTAAATCGGAAAGATTTTTATATTTTGTTTTTGGGCCATATTCTTTAAACGCACAGGCAACAACCCGCAAGCCTTTTTCTGTTAATGATTCGAGCTTCTTGTTAAGCTTATCTAAGTCAGATTTTTTAAGCTTTGTTTTTTTACCGTCAACGTCTAAGTAGTTAGAAAAAGATATTATTTTTTCCGGAGCTCCCAAAACAAACAAAACATTTTTTTTAGAATTTTGTTTGTGCAGACTGGCTGCATATTTAAACTCCGGATCAAAGCTTATTCTATCTAAAATGGGATAATTTTTTTCAAGTTCGCGTTTATTTAATCCTGCCTGCATACCTGCTAACAATAAGGCCTGTTCCGTGGGTCTTCCTCTTATTATCCAAGATTCCAACCCAGAGGTCGGATTTTCCACAAACGCCTCGTTTGTTAAAACAGCAATTTTAAGGGCGGAAATGTGCGATTCAATGCCATTGGCTTTTTCTCCTTTTAGAATTCCGTTAATGTTTTCTGATAAGAGTTCTTTTGTACTGGTTAAAATGTGACTTACTTGCATTTTGCCTTGCGTTAAAGTGCCTGTTTTGTCTGTGCATATTACGGTTACGCTTCCCAATGTTTCAGTGGCAGCCAATTTTCGTACCAGTCCTTTTTGTTTTAAAATTCTTCGCATTCCAAAAACCATGATAACTGTAATGGCGGGAAGTAGTCCTTCGGGTATTGCAGAAACCGCCAGAGCTAAAGCAGCCACAAAAATTTCTGAGAAAGATTTTTCAGTAAAATAACCCTCTATTATAACTATAATAATCAAGGATAAAATAATCCCGCCAAGGATTCCTGATAAATAAAAGATTTTTTTTTGCAATGGAGTTTTGCGTTCTTTTGTTTTTTTAATGAGCAAAACAACTTCTCCTATCTGGGTTTCAGCCCCCGTGGCTGTAACTATAATCGTGGCTTGCCCTTCTTCTACAATTGTGCCCATAAAAACCATATTTGTTCGGTCTGAAACTATTGTTTTTTCGGCAAGCGATCCGTCAGATTTTTTGTCTGAGGCAATCCATTCCCCTGTGAGAGCTGATTCATTAATCCTTAATCCTTTGGATTCCATTATTCGGGCATCAGCTGGCACCTTATCGCCGGGTCTTAGGGTAACAACGTCTCCTTGGACCAAATCTGCGCTGTCAATTTCTTTTTCATAGCCGTCCCTTAAAACTCTAGCCCGTACTTTTACAATTTGTTTTAAGGCGAGCAAAGAGTTGTTGGCCTTGTTCTCTTGCCAGAATCCTACGGTAGTATTTATAAATAAAACAACAATAATAAAGATAGTATCTGTGTAATGCTTTAGAAAAAAAGAAATCGTTACCGTTACCAGCAATATGTACATCAAGGGGCTGTTAAACTGGCTAAAAAATAGTCTTATTTTTGAGTACGGTTTTTCTTTGGGTAGGATGTTGTGGCCGTGTTCTTTTAATCTTTTTTTTGCCTCTTTAGATGTAATTCCGTTTTTATTACTATTTGTATGCAAAAAAATCTCTGAAAGGGGGACTGCGTGCCAATTTAAGTTTATTTTATTCATATTTTATTATTGTATCAAAAAATCGCCCAATCAACAGGCAGGCGACCGCTAAAACTGTAATCTCCAAATAATACATCTGTAATACCTTCCCCCTCGCTTCCAGGTAGCCAAGCTGCCACCACCCCGTCCCATTCATTTATATATCTTTTAATATCTAAAGGTCTGCCCGAAACAATTACTACTATCAATTTTTTGCTTTTTGCTTTAACTTTTTGTATAGTTTCCAAATCTTCAGCGCTTATGCTTGGATTGGCATTGTCTCCCCATCCTTCCGCGTAAGGTTTTTCTCCTACCACGGCGATGCCCACATCTGCGAGGTTGTTATCTCCAGAAAAGTCTCCGTTAAGATTATATTCGACATCAGTATTTTTAGAAACAGTTTTTTTTATTGCTCCAAAAACAGTAGTACCCACAATACCGTAATTTCCATCAATTCCTTGCCACTCTGTTGTCCATCCTCCTGCCTGACGCCCCAAGTTATTTGCTGACGATCCCGCAACTATAATTTTATTTTGTGATTTAGACAGTGGAAGAGCCGAGTTTTCATTTTTTAATACAACCTGAGATTTACGAACCGCCTCCCTGGCTAAAGCGCGGTGATCTTTGCTTCCTATGATAGATAGCTCTTCCGGATCGGCTTGAGGACGATCAAACAACCCCGTCTTAAATTTTGCTGTTAAAATTCTTCTTACCGCATCATCCAGCCGTTCCTTAGATATGTCTCCATTTGCTAATGCTTTTTGCATATTAGACATAAAATCTTTATATTCAAAAGGAGTCATTACCATATCTACGCCCGCATTAATCGAATTTACCAATGATTCATACCTGGTAGAAGAAACCTGGTATACGCCGTACCAATCAGAAACTATAAATCCGGAAAAATTAAGTTCTTTTTTTAACACGTCTGTTAAAAGATAGTAGTTGCCGGTATTCATTTCACCGTTCCATGTGGCCGTGCCCACCATGACCGCTTGCACTCCACTATTTACCGCTTTTTGAAAAGGAGCTAAATGTGTCTGACGTAATGATTTCTCATCCAAAGAAATATTTCCTTCTTCTATTTTAAAATCTTTATTACGGGCAGTTCCGTATTCCATAGCCCCTCCGCCAACAAAATGTTTAGCGGTAGCCAATACATTTAAATAATTATTTGAGGAGTTTTGGATTCCTTCTAAGTATGCAACTCCTAATTTTGCGACATTTGCAGAGTCTGATCCAAATGTTTCATAAGTTTTACCCCAGCGGATATCTTGAGCGACATCAAGATTAGGAGAAAAACTCCAATAGATTCCGGTGGCAACCATTTCTTCGGCCGTTGCAGATGCTACGCGTTTTACTAAGTCAGTATCATGGCTTGCACCCAAACCAATAGAATGAGGGAAAACAGTAGCCCCCAACACATTGGCGTGACCATGAACAGCATCAATCCCGTACAATAATGGTATTTTCAGACAAGTGCTTTTAGCTGCGTCCTGAAAACTGTTTACCATTTGGAGCCACGCTAACGGAGTTTCTTGTTTTGGTCCTGCTCCTCCTCCGCTTAATAGCGCTCCCAAATTGTACTTTGTAATTTCGTTGAGATTATGAATACTATTTTTTTCAATCAATGCCATTTGGCCAATTTTTTCCCATTCCGTCATTCTACCCATTAGGTCATCAACTCTTTTTTGAACAGATAAATTTTTATTTAAGTAAGGCGCATTTTCTTGTGTGCATCTTTCAGATAGGTTGTCATTTTTGTTTCCAAACGAAAAAAAAGCTACTCCTAAAATTGAAATAAAAACAAATATGGAAAAAACCCAAAAGGCGATTTTTTTATGTTTTTTTATATTGAAAAAAATATTGTACATGATATTTTTAGTTATTGTTTATACTACCAAAAAATCACCTACATATAAAGGTGATTTTATAGTGAGCCTAAGTCCAGCGTAAGGTCTACTCTTATTTTTTCTACAAAGTCTTGTACGTGGCTTACCAGTATCATTGTACCGTCAAAGTCATTGATTGCTTTGGCTATTATGGGAATATGGCGAAAATTAATATGATTGGTGGGTTCGTCTAAAATAAGTAATCCTGGTTTTTCTAGCGCTATAGCCGCAAAAGCAACCAGGCCTTTTTGTCCTTCAGACAATGAACCAATCTTTGCCTTCAATAATTCTGAGTCTAAAAGAAAACCGGCGGCATGAGCCCTTAGCCCTTGTTCGGTGCCATTGCCACCTTGAGCTTTTGATAAGGTTTGATAAACAGTGGCTTTAAAATCAAGCGTAGAAAAATCTTGCCTGTAATATCCTATTTTTACTCCTGCTTTAACTTGTTCGCCCTTTGCATGACCAGATGCAAGGTTTTCTAAAAGAGTGGATTTTCCAATTCCATTTGGTCCTGTTAAAAGTAGTCTGTCTCTTTTACCTAATTCAATCTTAACTTTTTTGTTCACAAATTTATGATCAATAGCCACGGCCACAGAAGATAGTTTTAAAATAACTCCTCCAGTATCTGTTTGGCAGGGAATAGAAAATTGTTTTATGGTTTTATCTTCTCTTCTCAAATCTACAACTTCTTCTTCCAGTTCTTTTATCTTTTTTTTCATTTTAGATGAAACATCTCTTAAGTGTCCACCTTTTTGCGCAAAAAAGTTGGCTTGCTCTTTTCTATGAGAAATATCTTTTTCTAATCTTACATTTTTCATTCTCTCTCTTTCAATTCTCATTTTAATTTCCTCAACAACCGTAAAATAGTCACCAGTATATTGTTCAACTTTTTTTGAAAATATATCCAAATATAAAACACCTTGAGTAAATGCATTTAAAAAGTCTGCATCATGAGAAATAACAATGCAAGTTTTGGGATATTCAATAATAAATTTTGTTAGATGTTTTATTCCGGCTTTGTCTAAATTGTTTGTCGGCTCGTCCAGCAAAAGAATATCTGGGTCTTGGATTAGCGCGGAAGCTAAAAGAATTCTTGCCTGTTGGCCACCAGAAAGATTTCCTATTTTTCTGTCATGGGGCATTTCCAAATTTACTACTTCTAAAACATCTTCAATTCTTTTATCAATATTATAAATTTTATCTGTAAAACATTTTGCAAAATATTCTGTAATAGTGAGCTCCCAATCTTCGCGCGGAATTACCTGTTTTGCTGTGGCGATGGTCAAGTTCTTGTTTATGTTAATTGCCCCGGCTTCAGGCAATGCCTCGCCGGTTATTAGCTCAAAAATTGTACTTTTACCCGCTCCATTTTGCCCCATCAAGGTAATCTTTGAACCTTTGCGTACAGAAAAACTGGCCTCATTTAGTATGGGCTTATTTGTTTCCCATTCAAAGGAAACATTGCTAAATTTTATTACAATCTCATTTTCAGCCATAATAGATATGTTATCCTATTTTTGAATAAATATCCAGTATGCCTGTAAAAATGCGGACCCAAGGGGATTTTGTAAACAAAAAAGTGTACTAGGCGCGGGCGGCGGGATTTGAACCCGCGATCTCTCCCGTGACAGGGGAGCATTCTAAACCAGGCTGAACTACGCCCGCGCTTAATACACTTTTAAAATATCACTTTTTAAAATGCTTAATCCTTTACAAAATTTATCATATTTTCTTTGTAAAAACAACCGTGCCGGCAAATCATCGTACATAAATTTAAAAAGCTTTTTTGTATCATTTGTACTGTAATTTAATCTCCAGGTATTACCACTGCCGAATACGGACCCAGTGGTGAACACTAATTTAGTTAAGTTGTTTTTAGAATTGGCATGTGCCGAGGGAGAGACTCGAACTCTCGACCTCCACGTTATGAGTGTGGCGCTCTAACCAGCTGAGCTACCCCGGCGCACCTAAAGAAAATTTGTTGGGCCTCTCCGAATTGCACGGAGGTCTGAAGCTTATGAGACTTCCGAGGTACTACTCCTCCAAGGCCCGCGACATACGTATTTAGTATTCTAACACAAAAAAATACTGTAATCAAGTTAAAAAAAAGAGCGGCGCACTGACAATGTCAGAGGTCGCTTTAGAATTCCAGCGGCGGCTGGTTTTTAGGGTAGATACAGGTTATCAAGAGGAACTGTCACCAATATGCTGGCTCCATTAACAGGGTGATTTACCCAAACCAGAACGTGGCCCCTAGGAACTTGCGTAACCTCCACTTTGTATCTTCGGCCTTGTGTGCCTTTGATATAAGCGGAATCTCCGGGCTGTAAATCGCTTGGGTATCTTCTACTTTTCTTTTTGCGCCTAGCCATGGGTATTCCTTCCGTGACAAGATTGGAAAGGTCTTGGTTAAGCCAATGTCCTCCTTTTATTTTTCGGACGACCGTATGGAAAAGAAGGGTTTTTTCCACTCGCGATTCTTATTTCACCATTGCCTTCTTGCTCCCAGATCCTTATTCTAAAGCCCAGTTCTTCCCAGTTGTGGCGACTGCTCCAAATCGCGAAAGCCTTACCTGATGAGCACCTCCACAGGTCGCGCCTCACGCCGTCTTTGCACAGGACGCCTTGCAAGGCGTCTTCCTCATCAATGTTGCTTGCCAAAACCTTGTTTGTATAAGCAACATTACCCATAGCTTCGATGTAGTAGACGTATTTACGCACTCTCTTTTTTGTCACAATGGTTCCCCTTTATTTTGAGAGGGTAAAGTTTTTTAAGTTGCCATTTTAACAATACCACTTTATTGCGAAAAATCAAGATATTTATGGGCTTGTATTAGGGCCTTAAAAGATGTAAAATAGAGTAATATATAGAATATAATATGCGAAAAAATATAGTTATAAATGACCCTAATGAGGGTGCTTTAATTAAAGAATTGGAAGCCAGAACAGATATTAAAGCAGAAAGAATAAAGCGCTTTTTGAAGATGCCCGATTTGACCAAAAAGGAAAACTCTCCAATAAGGATTGTGGCTGACCAAATTATGAGCTTACCCAGATTTATTGATTTTGATATAGTGGACATTCCTAAAATAGTCACAGTTAAACAAGAATTTGATTTATTAAATTCCCCAAAAGATCATCCAAGCCGAAAGGAAACAGATACATTTTTTATCAATGATGTACACCATTTGCGGACCCAAATGACTGTAATGTGGCCGTTTTATTTGAGTAAAAAAGAAATATTAGAGAAGCTAGAAAAAGATGGAGAGGTAAAAGCGCTAGCTCCTGGTATTGTATTTCGTAAGGACGAAATAGATAGAAAGCATTTTCCGGTTTTTCACCAGATTGACGGATTATTAATTTGTAAAAAAGATAAAAAAGTAATTACCCTGGACGATCTAAAAGAGGTTGAGGCAGAAATGACAAAAAGTATTTTTGGTGAAGATGTGGAGTACAGATTTTTAGTGGATTCATTTCCCTTTACAGATCCTTCTGTGCAAATTGAAATTAAATTTAATAATGATTGGATGGAGGTTGTAGGTTCGGGACTGGTACATAACCAAGTTTTGAAAAACTTAAATATTGACCCGGAAGTTTATAACGGCTGGGCGTTTGGATTCGGGATAGAAAGGCTAGCCATGGTTAAAATGGAAATTCCAGATATAAGAATATTTTGGTCTGAAGATGAAAGAATCACCAGCCAGTTTAAAGATATAAACAGTAAGTTTACAGAGGTGAGTAAGTATCCAGAGACTTCTCGCGACATTTCATTTATAATAGATAAAGATATAAATCTAAATAATTATTACGAGATTGTAAGAGATTACGCAGATAATATAATAGAAGAGGTAAAACTGGTAGATGAATATGAAGATGAAAAAAAATTTGGTAAAGATAAAAAGAGCTACACATTCCGCATTATATATAGAAGCCACGAAAGAACTCTTACTGCCCAAGAGGTAAATAAAATTCAAGAAGAAATTCGTGAAAAAACAAAAACAGACTTAAACGCAGAGCTAAGGTAAAAATATTTTTTAAATAAATATGAAATTAAATATAAAATCTAAGGACGAACCAGAAAAAAAACAAGAAAAGAAACCGGTGGTAAAAGCGCAGGTAAAGAAAGCTGTTGCAAAACCAGCGAAAGTTTTGGCTGCAAAAAAACCGGAAGTAAAGAAAGAATATAAGGGAGCGAAGCAAACACTTACTCCGAGCGTAAGCGAGGAGCCCAGGAAAACAGAGGTTGTAAAGGAGGATGTTAAGATAGAGCCTAAAAAAGTTAGAAAAGAAGGCGAATATTCTGCCAAGGATATTTATGTTTTAAAGGGACTAGAGCCTGTTAGAAAAAGGCCAGGAATGTATATTGGTTCTACTGGAGTAGACGGTCTTCATCATTTGATTTGGGAGGTAGTAGACAACTGTTTGGATGAAGCAATGGCAGGATATGCTAAAACCATTGAGGTGGTCTTATTGCCAGACGACATGGTAAAAATTTCTGATGATGGTAGAGGTATCCCTGTAGAAAAACACGCCGACACCAAAAAGTCAGCCTTGGAAACTGTTATGACAACCTTGCATGCTGGGGGGAAATTTGGTGGGGATGCGTATAAAGTTTCGGGCGGGTTGCATGGAGTGGGCATTTCTGTGGTGTGCGCACTTTCTACATATATGCTGTCAGAAGTACATAGAGATGGGGGAGTTTATCAGCAGGAATATTTTCGTGGAAATCCAAAGGGAGCTGTTAAAAAAGTGGGAGATAGTAAAAAAACCGGAACAGTTCAAACATTTCAAGCTGACCCTGAAATTTTTTCTGAAATAAAATATGATCCTAAAAGGATTTTAAAACACTTACGTCAGCAATCATATTTAACAAAAGGAGTAAAAATTACATTTAACGATAAAAGGGAAAAAGGAAAAGAAAGCAATTACGCATTTTATTTTGAAGGAGGAGTGGCTTCTTATGTAAAATATTTGATTGAAGGTAACACGGCAAGACATTCAAATATTTTTTCTGTAGCTGCCACAAAGGATGACATTTTTGTGGAAGCGGCTTTTCAGTATACTCAGGAAATGGAATCTACTGAAGAATCTTTTGCAAACAATATTTATACTATGGAAGGGGGAACTCATGTTTCTGGTTTTAGGACAGCCCTAACCAGATCCTTAAATGATTATGCTCGCAGAGAAAACTTTCTTAAAGAAAAAGATGATAACTTTTCCGGAGATGATGTAAGGGAAGGGTTGACTGTTGTTATTTCTGTTAAAATAAGGACGCCTCAATTTGAAGGCCAAACAAAAGCAAAGCTGGGCAACCCCGAAGCCAAGAATGCGGTGGAAGCTGCTGTGGCAGAAGGTTTAGCAGATTATTTAGAAAGAAATCCATCTGATGCAAAAGCTATCATAGAAAACTGTATGCTTGCCAACAAAGCAAGATTGGCGGCCAAAGCAGCCAGGCAGACAGTTTTAAGAAAAGGAGCTTTAGAGGGTTTGGCCTTGCCCGGAAAATTAGCGGACTGCCTTTCCAAAAAACCCGAGGAATCTGAACTATATATAGTAGAGGGAGATTCAGCTGGAGGCTCTTCTAAGCAGGCTCGTGATAGAAGATTTCAGGCAATATTGCCTCTAAGAGGAAAAATTTTAAACGTGGAAAGGGCAAGGTTAGATAAAATGCTGGCATCTAAAGAAATAAAAGCTTTGATTATTGCCATGGGTACCGGCATTGGCGAAGATTTTAATATAGAAAAATTAAGATACCACAGGATTGTTATTATGACAGATGCCGATGTGGATGGAGCTCATATCAGGACATTACTTTTAACATTTTTTTATAGGCATTTTAAGCCAGTTGTTGATGGAGGGTATATATATATTGCCCAGCCGCCTCTTTTCAAAATTCAAGCAGGGAAAAGAGTGGAGTACGCATATACAGATGAGCAAAGGGATAAAATCATAAAAGAAATTGGTAAAACCACAGGAGTGTCTATTCAGAGATACAAAGGTTTGGGAGAAATGAATCCAGAACAGCTTTGGGAAACAACAATGAATCCAGAAAACAGGACGTTACTCCAAGTTGCAGTGGAAGAGCCTCGCGAAGCAGACAAAACATTTGATATTTTGATGGGGGAGTCTGTGGAGCCCAGGAAAAAGTTTATCCAAACTCACGCCAAGTCAGTAAAGAGCCTGGATATATAATTGAATTTTAAGGCTGCCTGGGAGGGTGGCTTTTGATTTGTGTTGCTAATATTGACAACTAATTTCTAAAATGATATAATAAATAATAGGAAACATTTTTGTTTTTAGGAGGGCACCACAATGTCGGAATGTGATGGACAAGACGAGCTGGCCAGTTTGGAGGAGAGGCCAATTCTCGAGACGGACTCAGCTCTCTTATGGGGACCAGGACCCCCACTCACAAGTGATCAGCTTTTGGATGAGCACTTGAGAAAGCTGGCTCAGTCCAGCGATTAGCGATCACGGCCAGGCCCTGCAAAAGCTACGAGCTTTTGCAGGGCTCTTTTTTTGTTTACAAATTAATGAAAAGTGTTAGGATAAATAAACAATAAACATATGAATGATTATTCTGTTTACATGATTATTGCTTTGATAGCCTTGGGGCTTGTGGCATGGATTTTAATTAAAAAGAAGAAAAGTCGCAGAAATCTTTCTTCTATTGCCACTACTGCTATTTTGCTCAACATAGCCGGAATTATAATTGGTGAGACAAATCTTTTTAGCAACACATTCGGTTACGGGCTTATAACCGTAGGTTTGATACTATCTATTATTAGTATATTAAGTAAAGAAAAAATATAATGTTTGATAAAATAAAACAACTGCAAGAGCTAAAGAAAATGCAGGATTCTTTTAAAAAAGAAACGCATAGCGTAGAAAAAGATGGAACCTCGGTTATAATTAATGGAAATTTTGAAGTCATAGAAATAAAATTAAATCCAGAATTGGAAACAGAAAAGCAACAAGAAATTTTAAAAAATTGTTTGAACGAGGCCAGAGAAGAAATTCAAAAAAAGCTTGCCAAAAGTTTAATGGGTTCTGGATTAGGAGCTGGACTGGGTTTTTAAAATAAATATTATTAAATAATAAAAATATGAATTCAATTTTTGCATTTTTTTCAGTGCATCCATATATAACAGGTCTTTTATGGTTTGCTGTTATAGTTGTGCTGGCGTCTATAAAACAAATAAACCAATATGAAAAAGGGGTAAAGTTTACTCTTGGAAAATATGTAGGCTTGCTAGATCCAGGATGGAGAATGGTTTATCCTGTTTTTCAGTCCTATAGAAAAATAGACTTAAGAGTAAAAGCCGTAGATGTGCCTAACCAAGAAGCTATTACCAAGGACAATATTTCTGTAAGCGTAAACGCAGTTATTTATTATAAAGTCCACGAAGCAGATAAAGTTGTTTTGGAAGTAGAAAATTTTTATTATGCGATTTCTCAGTTAGCTCAGACCACCATGAGAAATGCTGTGGGTCAGGTTGATTTAGATGGGCTTTTGTCTCAAAGAGACAAAGTTTCAGAAAGCATAAGATCTATCATAGATAAAGAGACAGACCCATGGGGAATTAAAGTTTCTAATGTGGAATTAAAAGATATTACTCTTCCAGAAGAAATGAAGAGAGTAATAGGTAAGCAAGCAGAAGCTGAAAGAGAAAAAAGAGCCATAATTATAAAAGCAGAAGGGGAAGTATTAGCAGCCAATAATATGGCAAAAGCTGCCCAAGTGCTGGGAGGTTCAAAAGGAGCTTTGCACTTAAGGACATTGCAGTCTATTAATGACATAAGCTCTGATCAGTCTAACACCATTGTGTTTGCTGTTCCTCTGGAAGTATTGAGAGCCTTTGAATCTTTTGGAAAACCTGAAGATCAGGCAAAACCATCCAGCGCAATACCTATGAACCCTCCTCAAAATTAATAACAGCATATAATAAAAAGTCGCTCTTTGAGGGCGACTTTTTAGTTAATTCTTATTGACATATAGAGACTAGTATGATATAAAAATTATAAATGGTATCCAAACTCAAAACAGGGAGAAGCGACAATGACCTCACTTTATGTAGATGATTTGATTCAAAATCTGGAAATTGAGATTACAGAGTTTTCGCGTGTGTATAAGTTAGGCGAGAATTCTGGATATTTCATTGTGATAGAAGATGATGAGGATGGAGGAGTCATCTTCTTGATCATCAAGATCGGTGAGTGTTCAGCCGATAAGGCTAGGAAGATGTGTGCGTCCTCCTTGGAGAACGCACAAAGACTCGTAGCTCACCCTGAGCACAAAACCAGTTGGCAAAGCCGAGACCCAGAAAAAGACCAAGGGGGCGGAGCAATTCGGATTTCTTGTGAAGACGGCAAGACCTACATATTTTCATTCTCCGGACTCACCGAACACGCCGAACACGTTGGCGAGGCCTTGATGGCTTATGTCGCCTTCCACACAGGATATATTAATGCCACAGATTTGAGGGAGTTAATGATAATCAGTAACAATCCATATTTTGGGATTGTGGGGTAGAGAGGCCGGCCACTAGTCGGCAGAAAAGGGTTGGCGATAAATCTCTTCGAGATGCCAACCCTATTTTTTTTGCTTAGAACACAGAGTCCCCAAAAGGTTAGGTTGACAAACAGCAGATTATATGATATGCTGTTTTTAGTTCTTTGTAGGTCTTGGTAACCTATTAGTATAAGGAGTGGGCTGTGTATCCAATGTACTTTCTGGCGTTTAACCTTCCCGTGACCGACGACATCATGGACCTGTTGCTTCAAACAGTATACCTGATGCTCAGAAGTGGTCAGGAAAAAAGAGGGGTGAGTTTTGACTTTTGCGAGGGGATCGTTACTGGTCTAGGGCCTGTTACCTTGTATGGCATGGAAGGCATTCAGTTTGCGGCGCATTTGTATACTGGCAATGGCGAACTCAAGACCACCTTTATGGTCCGGCCACAAGATTTGCGGCGTATGGAAGCAGAAGACCCCAGGTTTGGAGCTTGGTTGACTCTTCAAGACATGTTGCAGCCCCCGACGGATTTGAAGGATAGGATACGACCGAATCCTCTCGCCGCCGTGTCCCGGTCGCATCGGTCCAACTGAGTTTTTCAGTAGCCACCAGGGAAGTTTCCCAGCAAACTTTCACGTCCGCCATGAGACATGTTTTTACTGGCGGCTTTTTTTATCTAAAATATTGAGCAGGCAGGCCCAGCCCAACACCTCAATCACTGATTGAGGTGTTAAAACTAGTTGAAAATCACCATAAAAATCTTGACAAAATATGGCTATTTAGTAAGCTATATAATCGCGTTAACATTTATTTCTTGGACTTGTGAAAAGGAGACGGAGCGATGAATCTTTGGGACTATGTTGCAGCGCTATGCACCAAGAAGCTCGCGGATGTCTTGTTCCACAATGTGGACTGTTCACACGAGGATCGGGCGACGGTCGACTGGCTTACGGCCGAGGCTTTCGTGGTGAAGAACCCGGGAGCAGTCGATGTCGTATGTTTGAGGTTCGTTGCTCGCTCGGCACTTCTGGGCCAGGACTTTAGGAAAGTGGCGATATGGGATGTCCCAGTCGATCTTCGCTACGAGGCGTTTGACCGCCTGTGCGGTCGGATAGTCTGGGATCTCTTATACCAGAAGATTCGGCGTAAGTTTCCGTCCAATCTCTACCCGAACATTCGTTTCGGGTAGGTAGCGCCGGGCTCCTCACTGTTTCGTTCTTTTCAAAGTAGGCCTTGGAGTCTTGATCATGACTCCAAGGCTTTTTTTGCCTGACTGCCGGCAGGTTGCACAATCCCCCAAAAAGTGGTTATATAAATTTGGTTATAATTCCTGGCTCTTCAAGAGGAGTAATAAGATGTCCGAGAGGCAAGAAGACTTTCCCGTGGCTTCGTTGAGGCATATGGAAAGCAAGATTATTAAGCTACGCTCGTTGATAATGAGAGTTGCCTCAGATATTGCCAAGGCAGAATCAAATCCAGAAGCGCCGAGCTTTACAGTGACAAAAGCCCACATTGATAGGGCATTTGTCTCGTTCTTCCGAGAAATTGCCGGCAATCCTACAGGAGTTGCAGAGGACTTTTGATCCTGACTAACGTTCTGGCCGCGAGCTTCGCTCCGGCTTTTTTTTGCCTACCTGCCTGCTTGCAGGCAGGCCCAGCCCAACACCTCAATCAGTGTTTGAGGTGTTAAATCCACCCCTTTGTCGCCTTGCACAATCCCCCAAAAAAGGTTTGACAAAAGCGTATTTTTGTTGTAATTTTATTTATAGTAGTGTGTTGTTGTAAGCCGTCCTTTGACAAGGAGAATAGCGATGAATCCTTGGCTAAAAGTATATTTTTACTTTTTTCTAGGATTAGTTTTGTTAGGAGCCGGAGTGTTTGGTCGTTTTTCCTATTTCCCGTCTGTAGAAGACAAAGACGTTGGTCTTTATGAGCTTCTTTATCTTGTTCTTGCCGATGTTTCTATGGTAATTGGATTGCTGATTGTTGTTCTCATAATGACATTGAGAATAGGCGTCACTTATTATAGAGACATAAAACCAAAACATTTCTCCTAGGTCCTCTTTGGTATATCCATTGGGGCTTTTTTTTGCTCTGGTGTTGTTGCATAACAGACTAATTTAGTCGGTTATGAGAGAAAGCTCTCAGGTCAATGAGTGTTAACCTGGACTGGAAAATAACCCTGTATCCC
>Ga0268277_1000861_pt1 | contig 22876 bp, 13 predicted proteins | sample saktaG_5_FD_190132 | JGI IMG/M metagenome (GOLD analysis project Ga0268277, IMG submission 190132) | Saline water microbial communities from Sakinaw Lake, British Columbia, Canada - sak_2010_1_5_50m | ecosystem: Environmental > Aquatic > Non-marine Saline and Alkaline > Saline ...
ATTAGTAAAATCATCGAAAAGTGGAATAAAAAATATTCCCCGGATAATCAGACGACTAATGGAACAGAAAATGTTCTGTTTAGATTATCGCCACTATTGATTGAGTATTCTGACAATTCGAGTGGGGAAAAAAATGATCGTCTGGAGTTTCCGCAGAACCAACCCGGACTGATCACTAGGTTTTTTAAACGTATAGTTGCAAAATTGCGACTCTGGGTTGGGATACTTCGGGCACCGTTTTTTACGGCATCCATTGCACCGGTAATCCTAGGCGCTACGATAGCCTACCATCAACAAACAAACATCCATTGGGGATATTTTTTTCTGACCTTGATCGGATCAATTATTGCCCATGCTGCGGCAAATGTGATCAACGATTATTATGATCATCGATCCGGCAATGATGAAGCCAATATTCATCACAATACATTCTCCGGTGGCAGCCGGATGATTCAGAACAAGATAATTACTCCGGGACACACTTATTTCATCGCCGTATGCCTGTTTTTAATAACAATAGTCATCGGGTTATACCTGAATTCAGTGACAGCCGGGAATGTAATTCTTTTTATCGGTATTGCCGGCATTTTTCTGGCGTTTACCTATTCGGCAACACCCTTGAAACTGTCATATCGGGGAATTGGTGAACTTGCAATAGTGGGATCATATGGCCCGTTAATTGTTATGGGAACTTATTATATTCAAGTACAATCGCTCGATATTCTTCCCTTACTTGCATCAATTCCCAACGGTATTCTGGTCGGACTTATTTTATTCATTAACGAATTTCAGGATATGCAGGCTGATGGCAGTGTTGGTAAAAATACCCTTGTTGTGAAGATGAAGTTCAAGCGGCACTCACTGGCAGTATATAAAGCATTACTGATTTTTGTCTTTCTGTGGCTGACAGGTTTAACTGTTTTGAAGATATTCCCTGTTTGGACGTTGCTGACGTTGCTTGCTCTGCCACTGGTATTCCGGGCCTTTGTAATTGCATCGAAGAATTATGATAAAATTGATGAACTTCTGCCGGTTAATGCTTTGACAATTGCGATGCATTTGATAATTACGCTGTTATTTTCTGCCGGGTTCATTTTGGATTCCATAATATAGGTATTTCAAAATCCGAATTGCTTGACCTTTGCAGGGCCGTATCGTAAATTAGCACGCTTTTTTAAAAATTGGGGTGTCGTCCAATGGCAGGACATGCGGCTCTGGACCGTAGGATCGGGGTTCGAATCCCTGCACCCCAGCAGATATGGCGCATTCGTCTAGCGGTTAGGACGCCGGCCTCTCACGCCGGTAGCAGGGGTTCGATTCCCCTATGCGCTACAAAATAAGCTTAAAAAAAATGTTAACACTGAACAATTCTGACAGTTTCAATTCGATTTATTGCTAAAAGATTCCTATATTTTTAAATGCAGTTGAATTCTCAAAGAATAATAGATCTTTTAATTTTGCTACGTGAACATGGTTTATGGCAAAGTGATCGAACTATTTTCAAAAAGAAATCCGATATTCAACCCTTTATCAGTTCAAATATCCTGGCTATTTTAAATCACTGCCAAATTGACGATCAACGTTTGAAATTTGCAATTGCAGAAACAGAGATGGCTATTCAAAAGTTTCAGAACGGGCATTTAACTTACCACTGGCCACTCGTTGGAAATGAGGCCAGAATTGCAAACTCACCAATCTTGAAACGGTTAAAATTCTTATCGATTAGTCCTGATGCCGACTGTTCCTGTCTTCAGCAGATAGTCCTGAATGAAGAACAGAATATTAAAAAATTGATTGATGAATTAATCTACTATCGGTTGGATAATAAAAAATATATTTTACCACGATTTCAAAAGGAATTACCTTGCACTGAAGGTTCATTTTTAACCTGGTTCCCGCCAAAGGAAGCAGAAGAAAATTACAAGATTGAGACAATAGATATCGTCGTTGATTCCAATATCCTCTGGTTTCTGGGGAAGATGGGGCAACTTAATATTCCGGGAACCCACGAAACAATTCAATTTATCCGTAAAATTCTGAATACAGAATTAATTATTACAAAACCCTTAATATTAAGCCCGTATTACCCCTTTTCTGCCGGGATATTATATTATCTTTCCAGGGCAATTCATTGGGGAAATATCATAGAATTGATGGATTATAAGAGAAGAATAATTGAACTGGCACGCAAAGTAAAACCGGAAAATGACCTTGATCGTTTATTTTTGGCTTCGGTGGGGAATTATTGTAAAGAGAAGTCATTAATAACGCAGAATTGGCCTTTAGAGGATGTGAACCGGTCTGCTGATCCGATATATATTGGATCTTTAATAATGCCAATAGCATTACGTTTTTCTGTATTTTCAAAATTCATGAATTACCGGATTTTTAATATTGAATTTAGCAGCCAGGCTTTTCAGTATGCATTGACGCTTTGGCTTTCACAAACGGCATCACCCTGAAATTTCAGGAAACAAACTATAATTATTTACTCAATGCTGTTTTTACGCGGAAATAAAACGATAGCTCCGGGTCAGCAACTTTTTGATCCGCTTTACTGATCTCAAATAACGCATGCAGCAGATTGGTTTTCATATCGTCATCGAGTTGCTTGGCTATTTCGATGGATTCAACACCTCGTTCAAAAGTTTTTGTAGTACCTAACTCGTGGATAATATCCAAAACGTGTCTGATTTCATCCTTATCAAAGTCGTACCGATGAATTAACTCAAACAACTTCTTAATTTCACGGTCATCGACATCTCTGTCGACAGAGACCATATTAAAGCATAAATAGATAAATGCCTCTCTGGGTGTAATCTTAAATTTTGTCATTAATTTTCATCCTTTCGCAAGATATGTTTATTATCGATTATTAACGGAGTCTTTCCGGCTTTTTGTCGGATTGAATTAATAATTGGTAAAACTTTTGGATGTAGAATAAGTCTCTGTTCTAATTTCCGTTTTCCTGGAAAATTGATCAGAGTTATGCCGATAAATATCGTTAAAAGCCCTTGCCCGGGAATGAACAGCATTACGAAGCCGGCGATAAGGAAAATAAGTCCCAGAAGATTTTTCAGTAATAGCAACGTGAAACGTATAAGCGGATGTCGGCGCTCAAAGATGGGTGTTCGTTCAGGTGTTACAAAATACTCAGCAGACATTCGAATAAGAATTACTGGAATTAGTAAAATCGTACCGAAAAAGGTGAGTGTCGACAGTGATGTCAGCCAGATAAGAATTGAACGGTTTTCATAAATGAATTCGGTAATCATATGTATTGTAATATAGTTCAAATATTCAACAAATTTTCCAAAAAACTGGACACATCTCAGTCTGCCCGGCGTAGCACAGTGAAGACTAAGAGCATTGCGACAAGTATGTTCATGATTTGTCATATTTTAACCCAATAATTATCATTTTATCTACTTCGCACATAGGGTTATTCTTCATATATTTTAAAATAAAAGAAAAGCCAAGTTCATTTAGTATCTGTTCTTTAATCACAGTCTTATAACCAATTATTTATTGTGATTTAAAATACATAATACTCGGCCTTTCTGGTTTCTTTCTATTTCACTGTTTACTTTTTTAAGAAAAAAAATTATATTCTTCTGGGCAATGAATATCTATAAAAACAATCAAATAAACAATTCGCCGGATATTAATATTTAACGGAGGAACTCATGCCAAATATCGTTTTTAATGCTCAAAAATCAGGCCGTATAATCATCCCGTTTGTATTATGTCAGGTTTTATATATAAACCTATTTGCGACCGATCCACTATTCAAAATTACTGACTCCAGTGACAATGACGTATTTGAAGTGTATTCCGATAGTATGATTGTAAAAAACAGTACCGGCGATGCGCTTTTAACAGTTGGCAATAATGGTACGAAAGTCTATTTTCTCGATGAAGCTACCAAGGGCAGTGCGGCCGGTTTTGCCGTTGGTGGAATTAACCGAAGTAAGTCAACAACTACCTATGATTATATGAATATCACGAAGCGAAATACATTTATTGGAAATGAAGCCGGGAAATCCAATACTACCGGAAACAATAATAGCTTCATTGGATACCAAAGTGGCCGCACGAATACAACCGGATCAAATAATTCATTTATGGGATATCAAACTGGTTATAGTAACCTAAGTGGTCAATATAACTCATTTATCGGCTATCAAAGCGGTCGGTCCAATACAACAGGCACACACAATTCGTTTATGGGGCACCAATGCGGTTATAGCAACCAGGATGGGTGTTATAACTCATTTTATGGATACTTGGCAGGGAATAAAAATGTAGGCGGACCAGGGTCTTTCGACGGTGATTATAATTCCTTTTTTGGATATCAATGTGGATACAATAATATTGACGGTTTCAGAAATACATGTATGGGATATTACAGTGGTTATTCAAATGTATCCGGTCAACGAAATGTGTTTTACGGAGGATTTAGTGGATATTATAATACAGCAAATGATAACACATTCATTGGGTATACAGCTGGTAAAAATACTTCTGATGGAACAGGAAATAATTTCTTTGGGAATGGTAGTGGTTATGCAAACACATCAGGAGATTACAATTTGGCGATCGGGTATAATGCAGGGAAAGACAACACAACCGGTGATAACAACATTTTTATTGGAAAACATGCCGGATATAACACGATCTGCTCTGATAAATTATATATTAATTCTTCAAATGCAGTTATAACGAATCCCCTAATTTACGGTGATTTTGCATCGGATTATGTCGTTATAAACGGCACCAGCAATAACAGTAAAACCTTTTATGTGAATGGTTCTGCCGGCGGAACCGGCAGTTGGGCATCAAAAAGTGACAGGAGACTCAAGAAAAATATTCGGACAGTAGCCAATGCACTTGACAAACTTATTCAACTGCGGGGTGTGAACTATGAATGGAGAGATCCGTATAACTATGAACCGGGAACACGAATTGGTTTTATTGCACAGGAGGTAGAACAAGTACTGCCGGAAGTCGTGGAAAAAGAATCGGAATACTATTCTGTACAGTATGCACCGGTGACAGCGTTGTTGGTTGAGGCCGTAAAAGAGCAGCAGATTATTATTGAAGAATTAAAAATTCGTAACCAATCACTGGTACGACAGCAGTCGGCATTACAAACAGATGTAGCTGAATTAAAAAAGGTGACCGGGAAATTATCTACAGCATTAAAGCTGATATCAGAATCAAAGTCCGCGACGGTTTCTGAACGTATCGCGCAAACCCGATAGTTTCTAAAGATTTTCAGAGAGATTCAATGAAGTTTTTCAGAGTTATTATAACAATATTTTCAATATCTGCGGCAATTTCTGCAAGTGTGACAATTAATACCGGGACAAAAGTGTACCTGAAAAGTGGCGGGGAAATGACCTATAACGGTGATTGGATATGCTATGGGCTATTCTATCCAAGTGTAAATTCACTTGTTTCCACAGTCCAATTTGTGGGTACATCTGAATTTACAAATAGTATTTTGGGAATTAATATTTCCGCGAATTTAAGTAATAATCTCGGGAATGTTACGACGAGCACTGAATGGAATGCGATTACCGCAAACGGTAATACAGGGATTGCCTGTCACTGGGACATCAGCTCAAGTTATGCACCTTCCGGAAGAAATTTAACGCTATCATGGAATACTTCTTTCGATAATGGATTGACCGGTTCAGTATGCGTCTATAAAAGCAGTGATGGGGGAGTAACATGGCAGAGTGTAACAAGTCCGGTACCAATAAGTAGTTTAGGATCGCCGATTCGATATATTACAGTATCTGGAGTTAGTTCATTCTCAAAATGGACTGTAGGTAGCATTGGGGACGAATCATTGCCAGTTGAATTGATGCATTTTATAGCAGAATATATTAACGGTTGTATTGAATTAAAATGGCGTACTGAATCGGAAATTGAGAATTTGGGATTTATTATCGAACGGAGCGAATGTAAAATATTCGAAAAAAAAACAGATGAAATTCTCTGGATTGAGATCGCACATTATAGTTCCTTTGAAAACCTGAAAGGTCAGGGTAATACAAGCCGTGCTACCGATTATCAATTCACCGATAGAACAATACAGCCAGGCATCACATATTATTACCGACTGTCTGATGTCAGTTACGAGACAATTATCACAGTTATTGATACTGTATCTATAACTGTACCGAACAGCCCTGAATATCAGTTATTAACACCGGATTCATATTGTCTGAACTCTGTCTATCCAAATCCATTTAATCTGGAAACTGAACTGTCATATCAGTTGCCCAAAGAGTCTGAAGTGACACTGGAAATTTATGATTTAAAAGGACGATTAGTGAGTAACCTCATTCATTTGTATCAGAACGCGGGCTATTATTCAGTTAACTGGAATCCCCGGGACATTTGTTCCGGGCTCTATATTGTTCGGTTAGAGGCGGGTGATTTTGTAAGTATTCGTAAATGTACATTAATAAAGTGACCGGATAGAATATCTTTCTTAATATTCTCTAAATCTTTATTAAAAAAACTCTAATTCTTGGAAATTGAGAGGAGATTCACTATTTTCTTTAAGCATTAAATTAAGTCAATGAATTTAAAATATTCTTTAGTAATCAGTATTTTTATCACATTTTTAAACGCTGGCAGCAGTGAATATGGTGCTCCGTTTATCACAAATTACTCACCTTCCGATTATTCAGCTTATCCTCAGAACTGGGCATCGGTTCAGGATAATCGTGGGGTTATGTATTTCGGGAATAATGATGGAGTACTTGAATACGATGGGAAAAACTGGCGAACGATACAGGTTACTAACAAATCTACTGTCCGTTCGATGGCAATTGACACGAATGGTATTATTTATGTTGGAGCCCAAAATGAGTTTGGATACCTGTCACCGGACAATTCCGGATTATTAAATTATGTATCTCTTTCATCGGAATTGGATAGTGCAAATACTATGTTTTCTGATATATGGAAAGTGTTTTGTACATCTTCCGGTGTGTTTTATTGTTCAAAAGAAATACTCTTTTTATTTAATACTGACACGATAAAATCCTGGAAACTGGAGAACGGTTCTTTATTCAGTTTTTATGTTGACAATAAACTACTTATTGGACATTATACAAACGGTTTAATGCAACTTGTCGGTGATTCAATAGTTCTAGTCAAAAATGGAAGATATTTTGCCGAGAAAAATATCTTTTCGATATTACTCTACACCGAAGATAATCTTTTAATTGCAACATTTGAAAACGGTCTTTTTACTTATTCATCTTCAGGTGGAAATGCTGCACCATTTTACACTGATGCTGATGAATACATCAAAAACAACCAACTATACTACGGGATTACTCTTCCAAATGATGGTTTTGCATTTGGCACATTGAAAAACGGTTGTGTAATCATTAATAGAGATGGCCGTATCAATCATTTTATCAATAAATCCATTGGATTGCAGGATGAAACTGTCATCAGCCTGTATAATAGTTCAGAAATTAATTCGAACCAATTATTATGGCTGAGTTTAAATCAAGGATTATCATCAGTTGAAATTAATTCTCCCTGGCGAATTTGGATTGAAGAAACCGGACTTGATGCAGCTGTGTATGACATTATTCGATTTAATGACGTATTGTATTTGGCGACCAGTTTGGGAGTATATTATCTGAACGATGCTTACTCTGATCCTCAATTTATTAAAATCGAAGATCTTGAAACTCAGGCCTGGAGTTTTCTGAAATATAACAACGTATTGTTTGCTGGGACTACTCTTGGTATTTATAAAATATCTTCAAAGGGTGCAGAACTGTTCAGGGAGTCGCATTATACCTATAAACTGTATGCATCACCATCTGATTCAACAAAAATCTATGCCGGACTTGGAAACGGTTTGGCAGTGATTAAATATTTAGATAATAAGATGGAATACCATGGAAAAGTAAATGGTATTAAGGATGAAGTACGTAGTATATCAGAAGACAATGAAGGTAATCTCTGGATAGGGACACTTGTTAATGGAGTTTACAAATTATCATTTATACAGGAAAAATTACTTCCATTAATTCAGGAAACTGATTCAGATTATCCGGTTCAGGCAATTGTCGAGCATTTTGATATGAGTGATGGACTACCGTCATTAAAGGATATCAACATATATTCTTTTAATGACAGAATTTTATTTGCAACGGATAAAGGAATATATAAATACAATAATTCTAATGACCATTTTTCACCCGATCTAATCTTTGGAGAAAAATATGCAAATGGAAATTCCGGCGTATTTCGTTTTATTGAGGATAAAAACGGGGACTGCTGGATAAATCTGTTCAGCGCTAAATCCGAATGGATAGAACATCTGGTAAAACAAAATGATGGTAGTTACATCAGCGATCCGGTACCATTCAGGCGATTGCCGCAAATGTCAGTACAATCCTTTTATAACGATGAAAATATTATGTGGATTGGTGGGTCTGAAGGATTGTTCTCTTATAACGATGAAATTAAAATAAACTATAATCAGCCTTATAATACATTGATAAGAAAAGTTGTTGTTGAAGACGATTCCCTAATATTTCAAGGAACAAATTATAAATATCAAAAAAACTTAGATAATGTAAAAAAAAGGATTACTTGCCTTGTCCAATCTGAACAACAAAAACCGGTTTTAAAATATTCTTATAATCACTTGACATTCCATTTTTCAGCGCCATATTTTATTAAAGAGGGTGGGACACACTATAGTTATTTATTGGATGGTTTTGATAAACGTTGGTCAAACTGGTCCTCAGAGACAAAAAAAGAGTATACCAATATTCCCGAAGGTAATTACATATTTCGAGTTAAAGCTCAGAATGTTTACAAAATTAAAAGTAGCGAAGCGCAGTTTGTATTTGTCATTTTACCGCCATGGTATCGAACATATTGGGCATATGGAATTTATCTGATATTTGCGGTTTTTTTCGTTTGGGGAGTTGTCCGTTTAAATACTCACCGTCTGCGCATACAGAAGCAGCGACTCGAAGAGATTGTCCGTCAGCGAACAGCCCAAATCCGGGAACAAAAAGAGATAATTGAGTTGGAAAAAGATAAATCGGACAGATTATTACTTAATGTATTACCGGCAAAAGTGGCTGAAGATCTTAAACAGACCGGAAAAACTGAACCGGAAAGTTTTGACGATGTGACGGTCTATTTCTCAGATGTAGTTGGATTTACAAATATGTCCACTAATCTTGATCCCAAGTATCTGATAGATGAGTTAAACGAGATATTTACTGCGTTTGATAATATTATGGAAAGAAATTTCTGTGAGAGGATTAAAACTATTGGAGATGCTTATCTGGCAGTTTGTGGAATGCCTGTTCGGAATCCTGATCATCCGACAAATATTATTAATGCTTCAATTGATATACGGGATTTTTTGCTTGGACGGAATAAAGATTCAGAACTTGAATGGAAAATTCGGATTGGAGTTCATACCGGACAATTGGTTGGCGGTGTCGTAGGAATTAAAAAATATATATACGATGTTTTCGGTGACACAATAAACACAGCGTCACGAATGGAAAGTAACAGTGAACCCATGCGAATAAATATCTCTGAAACTACTTTTCACCTGGTTAAAGATAAATACACAATTATTAAACGAAAACCTCTGCATGTTAAAGGCAAGGGGAAAATGAATATGTATTTTGTAGAAAAATAATAAGGAATATCTGATGTTATACGCAAACAAAAAATCAGGTTTATTCTATCGGTGGATATTTCTTATCATTATTTTTCCATTTTCTATATTGACTGCAAAAGATTTATCGATATCATTAATTCTTAATAACAATCATAGTATAAATGGGAATTTTTTAAATTAACGTGAGTTCGACGTAAGCGTAGTTATAAAATAAACCCACAACATTATAATAAACAGTAGCTTTCATAGGGTTCCTTTCGTAAATTATTGTTGCAACATACAAAAAAGAAAGGGACCCTATGAAATATTTCGAAAAACTGACTGAAATCTACGTTTCTATCGATGAATTCAACAAGACTTTTAATCAGATGATGAAAAAACATCAATTAAATTCAGTCACCAGGCATCGTAATCGGAAATATAATCTATCCGTCAGTGAAATTATGACCATTCTAGTTCTTTTTCACTTAAGTGGTTACAGACATTTGAAACATTTTTTTCTGTTCTATGTGCAAAAACATCTACTATCTGAGTTTCCACAAACCGTATCCTATAATCGATTTATTGAATTGTCTCAATCCGTAATATTTCCTCTAGCGATTTATTTGAAAAGACAATCTGCCGGGGAATGTACTGGAATTTCCTTTGTGGACTCCACCCCTCTAAGAGTCTGCCATAATCGTCGAATTCACTCTCATAAAGTCTTTCGGGGAATTGCGGAAAGAGGTCATTGTAGTCTCGGCTGGTTCTTTGGATTTAAATTACATATTATTATAAATGACAAGGGTGAGTTGCTCAACTTTATACTTACTCAGGCGAATGTTGACGACAGACAGCCGTTAATTGCAGGAAAAATGCTAAAACAGATCTGGGGCAAACTCTTTGGTGATAAAGGCTATATTTCACAATCTCTCTTTAATACACTCTTTGTCAGTGGTATTCATCTGATAACCAAAATCAGAAAAAACATGAAAAACACTCCCATGAATATGACTGATAAAATCCTCCTCAGGAAAAGAGCTTTGATTGAGTCCGTCAATGATGAATTGAAAAATATCTGCCAAATCGAACATTCAAGACATCGAAGTTTTATTAACTTTCTCACAAATCTTTTGGCTGGGTTGGTCGCTTATAACTTCCTTCCAAAAAAGCCTCGGATTAAGTGTGAATTTGAGTCCTCTGGCCAACTCGCCTTCTGCTGATCCTTAGATCGAACTCACGTTAAATTATAAAGATCACTATATCTTAGTCGATGATAATAATACCATTTTTGCAGTTGATTCGTCAATTGTATCTGCTATTATTTATAACAACAAAGTATTATCTATTGATGAATTGCTTAATTTTAAGCGAGTAATAGTTGATTATCCACGATATTTAAACAAAGTCGTTGTGAATCAAAGTAATTTAGATTTTGTGTTGAATCAGTTTGATAAAAAGAACAGGTTAAATTCTTATGAGTACTTAATGTTCATGGGGTATCCCCAAAATGAAGAAAAAAAGGAGATAGAACTTTATCTGGATGCATCAAAAAAACTTAAACGCTACGGGGGAGTGACTTTATTGGGATCAGGCGCTCAAATATTTGGTTTACTATTATTAGGAAATACAGATAAAACTTCACGGATTGTCGGTTATGGTATGGTTATGGGAGGGACATTCGCGACTATTTTATCTCCGATAATTGTTGTCGAAGCTGGATATATTCTTGAAGATATTGCCCAAATAAAAATCAAAAAACTTATAAAGGATAAAAAATGTGAATAGAAAAATTATAAACGTAAAATCCTGAAAAGCCACTAAAACAGACCGCAATTATCTATTTGAATTTGAGATGCTTCAATCTTTCACCTGAGTGTAAACCTTAAAGGCTGGTGGTGTTTCAAGATGTTTTTTAACCGCACACTGATTCGCGGAGCGGATTAAGGCATCATGATATTTTTCTGGAAATTCTGGCGGTACCTGAATCTCTAAGCTGATGTTACTGATCAGTCCGGTCATGGGATTATTATCCATTTTCTGAATAATACGAATATTATCCGTTGAGATTCCACGCTGTTTGCAGAAACTCAAAATATAAATACCAGCACATGTACCGATGGAAGCCAGAAACAGTCCAAATGGAGCAGGCGCTGACCCTTCACCACCACCTCTGATGGATTGGTCCGTTGGAATTGTTTGATCACCAAAATGAGCATCAACACGTAAACCTTTGGGAAAATCGACTATCATATCCATGAAAAATATCTCCTTATTTTTATACTAATAATCATGCGTTTCGATGTTTCTCCCACAACTTGGTTACAATCATGAAATGTTTTCTATTAACTTATTGAAAAATTCATAAAACAGCTTACTTTTATAGTGAAAGCAAACAATTGAAAATATTATAAAGGAGTGTTGGTAATGATGAACAGGATGATTGGTTTTGTCATGTGTATGTTAATGACTAGTTTTTTACTGTTTGGGCAACAGGATAAAGCAAAGTGGATCCCGGCATTAAAATATCCGGTATTGGATGAACTGGAAGCTGAATTGGAAGCCGAACGGGCCGTCCAGGATTCAATAACTGAAGAAGTCCGGGCCAGACAAAAAAAGAAAGTAGATGCAGAAGAGGACACCGAGCAGAAATTTGTTGCTGAATATACAAACATTCAAAAACCCGAATCGCCTGATGTTTTCACGAAATATTTCGCATTCCCGCCGGTTGCTCAATATCAATCGGGAATGTGTTGGTGCTTTTCAACGACATCATACCTTGAGTCGGAAATATACAGGCTTAACAAGAAGGAAATAAAGCTGTCCGAACTGCATACGGTTTACTGGGAATATGTGGAAAAAGCCCGACGCTTTATCCAGGAGCGAGGGGATTCTCATTTCGCTGAAGGTTCGGAAAGCAATGCAGTATTTCGTATTATGAAACAGTACGGTGCTGTGCCTGCTGAAGCATATACTGGACTGATCAATGGGAAAACCCGACATAATCATACTGCTTTGATTGAGGAGATGGAAGCCTATCTAAATTTCTGCAAAGAGAATGATTTCTGGGATGAAGATGTTGCACTTGAGTCCATTAAACTAATCCTGAACAAACATATCGGTCAACCACCGACAAGTTTCACTTTTGAGGGAAAAGAATATATGCCTGACAAATTTGCCAAAAAAGTAATGAAAATCGATTTTGATGACTATGTTGAATTTATGTCTACATCATCGATTCCATTTTACACAAAAGGCATTCTTGATGTGCCGGATAACTGGTGGCTGGATTCGAATTATTATAATATTCCTCTCGATGAATGGTGTTCAATCATTCAAAAATCAATGGAAAAAGGATACACAATCTGTATCGGTGGTGATGTCTCTGAACCGGGGTATTTCGGTCCGGAGGATGCTGCCTTCATTCCCAGTTTTGACATTCCCCAGGAATACATTGACCAGGATTCACGGGAATATCGTATCCAGAATGGCAGTACTGAAGACGATCATGGAATACACATGATCGGTTATACAAAAGTTGATAATTACAACTGGTACCTGATCAAAGATTCCGCTAGGGGATCACGGCAGGGAAAGTATAAAGGTTATTACATGTATCGTGAAGATTACCCTAAGCTGAAGATGCTGGGATTTTCGGTACATAAAGATATTGTCAAGGATATCCTGAAAAAATTCAAATAATCTGAGATTAGTCACATATAAAAATGGCATCCTAATAATTCAGGATGCCATTTTTTTTCAGTATCACTTGATATTTATTAATTATTTCGTATATTTTTTTATGAGTCCAAAGAAAAACACGAGTAATTATCAAATTTATATGTGACTGTATAAAGTTCTAGATAGTTTAAATAACAATGTATTACAAAGATAATAATTTAATCATCAAAGTTACGGGAGGGGATTATGAAACGTTTAATGACAGTTATGTTCGTTTTATTCATTCTGTGTTCAAGCGTCGTTTTTGGACAATTACTTAGTATTCAAGGTGTCGCAAGAAATTCCGAAGGACAATCATTAGCCGATGGAAGCTATACATTCACATTTCGGCTGTATGATGCATTAACTGGTGGAACTGTCAAGTGGACGGAAAACCAATCATTAGCCGTAAAGAATGGAGTATTCAGCGCCAACCTGGGTGCCGTAACATCCATGTCCAGTTTGAATTTTAATATCGAATACTGGCTAAGTATTGAAATTGGTGGGAATGGAGAAATGTCACCACGATCAAAATTGACTTTGACTCCTTACGCAGCAATGGCTCAATTAAATGGAACGACTAATATCTTTCCTGCTTCAGGGGCAGTTGGTATTGGAACAAAAACTCCCGATCAAAACAATCTATTACAAGTTAATGGTACGACCGCCATTTCAAATATTGCTACAAATGACGATCAGGATGCATTAAGAATCGGTATCGATGGCGAATACGGATCAGCGATCAAAATGTACGATGATGATGATGAACTAAATCAGTCCTTCAGTATGTTTTATAGCGCAGCAACAGGGGATTTTAGTTTTAAATCCGATTCGAAAGATGATATTCTATATCTTGATAATGCCGGGAATGTTGGTATTGGAACTAATGATCCTGATCAGGCCTTAGAGGTGGTTAAATCAAATTCTAACACGAGAATTAGAATTGATAGAACGACAAACGCTTATGAAGGTTTTGTTGAATATTCAACCGGTGACGTAGGACATTGGTTAGTTGGCGTCGATAATAATGATGACGATTTTAAAATATACACCTACGATGGCGCCGGAGTGGCATTGACTATCGATGGGGCTACTGGTAATGTTGGCATTGATGATACTAGCCCGGGCGCTTTACTGGATGTCAATGGTGATGTATTTGTGAAGGGCAGCAAACCGATTGTTATTAGACGTTATTCATTTCCAGATGATGAGACTGTTTCATCCAAAACAGGGTATTCAACAAGCGGTTGGTCTGCAGCAATAATTGGTTTTGATAGTGGATATAGTGATGTTGATGAAGGTGGTGCTGAAGATTCGTGGCAAGCTATAATGGCTAAAGGAACTGATGGATATTGGTATATAACACTTGAAGGTCATACACATAATAATAATCCAGACTGGACAATCGATGTAATGTTTATTAAAAGGCAATTAACTGACGATAACCGTTAATCATTACAACAAAATTCAGGGTGATATTATGTATCCACAATCAAAAAAATTAAACATTCGAAGTCCTTTGGGATTTCGAACGTATTGCTGGTTAACAATCGTGTTCATCCTTTTTTCACTACCAATAATCGGACAGGTAGGAACTAGCAGTAATACGAGTTATAATCTGGAGTTTGAAATTATCAACGGTGGTGTCAGCAGCTCTACAGGTATAATCCAGAAGACAGATGATGGGAATGTTACGGGACAGATTGATTTTATTATTGGTCAACCGTTTATTACACCGACAACGATGACAGGTACCAGTCATTCGGTCAATCTGGGATTCTGGGCTAAACGACTACGAGTTCCGGCGACGCCAATTGTTACTGCAACCTATGATATATTTTCAGACCGTATTCAATTGAACTGGCGCTACGATCCCAATGATCCGCCAGGAACCGCTAATCACAAAATATTCCGGAATTATCCGTCAGTAACTGAACCAATCCATCTAGCATATACCGGGGAGTTTTCATGGGTAAATGACAAACTGCCTTCTGGGCAGCAGTACACGTACCTGGTGCAAGGCAGTAATGCGATTAAATATGCCAATACTTATCAGCCCATTACCGAAGCGGGTATTGTTCCTGGTAAAACCAGTACAAATGGTAAAATTTCCGGCTTCATTCAGACCAACCTGCAATCGCCGATTCCCAATGTCAGCGTAAAGGTGTACAATGAAAACGGTACAGGTCCAGCCTGGGGAAACTCTGTTGATCTGAACGGAACGAGCAATTATATCCAAATACCCGATGCCGATGAATTTGAATTTTTTGATCAGTCGTTAAATGATTCCATAACCGCCGAACTCTGGTTTCGACCGGATGCAACCGGCAGTCAAACATTGATCTCAAAAGGAAACTGGACAATCGGGATGGCGATTGATGGGCTCAATTATATAATTATAAAAAATGGCAGTACAACTCTTTTAACATCAGATCATATTGCACAGTCCGATGAAGATCAGGCTATTACAGTTGCCAATTGGAACCATATTGCGTTCGTTCGAACCGGCAATACATTAAAACTTTATATAAATGGAAAGTTGGCACGTGTCAATACTGGTAAAGGCAGTGTATCTGTTGCACAGACCAGTGGTGATGCAACGCCTTTAATATTGGGTTCAACATCCGGCAGTTCCGGCTGGTTTAATGGCAAACTTGATGAATTCAGAATCTGGGGGGAAGCACGGGATATTATGTATATGGAACCCTATTCGGATTTGAATTTGAATGGCCAGTACGATATAGTTGAATATTTTACCGATATTAATAAAAACGGCTTATGGGGCGGTAGCGATTCGACATTGATAACCCGGGATTATACCCGGCTGTTGAGTTATCGAGAAGAGGGTATTATTGTTCGACCGACGATGCTGGCTTATTTTAATATGGATATGGGCAGCGGATCATCAATTATCAATACTGTCAATATGGAGAAGAATGGATCACTTACTGGAACCTGGGCAGGAATTCAGGCGCCGGTATATCCAACCGGATATACAGATAAAGACGGGGCATTCCAGGTAAAAAATCTGAATTTTGGTGAAGGGACTACATTTCGTGTGATTCCCGCTAAACCATACCATGTATTTTCACCATTGTACAAACCGGTGACTCTGGATCAGTACAATTCAACAAATAATGAAATCGACTTTAAAGTCACAAACATGATAACGGTTTCGGGATTTGTGACTTTTGATCCTGACCGAACATTCGGCGCTAGTTGTGGAGAACAGTATGTAGAGATTTGGATCGATGGTGAGTACAAAGGTCACAGAACTGATAACGAGGGGTACTATCTGATTGAGGTTGAACCTGGAAAGACCATGACCATTAGTCCGAATAAGGCTGGCCGGGATAACATTGATTGGGAACCTCAATCAAAGACTCTTTTTAATATTATTTCACCGCAGAGTCAGAGTTTTCTCGACAAAAGACGCCGGACCTTACGCGGTAGTGTCACCGGTGGTGATTGTGAATACCCTCTAGGTCCTGAGAAGGTAGCGAAAGTGATTCTCAAATCAACGAAAGAGTGTTTCACTGATACACAATTTGTTGACGCCGGCGGAAATTATTCATTTATTGGTATTCCGATTATGAGTTACCAGATCAGTGTTAAAATGGATTACGAAAATCCAGCATTTAGCAGTGTGCCCAATATGCTTGCCATGAATAATTACTTTCTGAATGAAGCAGTCGTTCTGAACATGGAAGATTCCTACAGCCGGGTCGATTCAACCTGGGTTACGGAAGAAGATACGGTTAATTTTAACTGGCACTCGGATGTAGAGGCAGAAATTACCGGTTTTCCAATTCATTCCGAAACAGGTGATTATGTTTATGAACAGAACAAGGAAGACAGTCTTCAGATATTTGTTTTTGAACGATATTACAATAACAAGAAAAGTCCTTTAGAAAAAGGTCAAATCCATATTAAAGACTGGATCAGTGACCGATACATAGATGGCGATTCTCAATCGGATACAATGATAATCGATTTTGATATCAGCGATATAAATGACTGTTCAAATATAAGCCAGTATACGTATAAGTTATTACCAGGCTTGCCCAATCTGCTAAGGCCTTATAAGAAAAATATTGAAATACTGGTTTCGGATTCAACCGGAGTTCGGGAAGAGACGTATCTGTTCAGTGCTGTTGTGCTGGGTCAGTATCCCAGAACTGTTGATTTTGCAACAACAGCTCCGGAACTGCCCTATATGATATTGAGAAGACCTCCTGGTGATGGCAGTCTTGCGACATTTTCAGAATCGCACCAGGTTTCCACCGGCTTTGCGATGAGTTTTGAAAATCGGGAATCAGGGGAATTGAATGTTGAAGCAAAACTCGGTGTTGAAACGGAAATATTAACGGCGCCAATGGGTGTCGGTACAGCTATAGACGTCGAGGCAGAATTCAGTCTCTCGGCTGGTTTCAGTATGGAGACAAAAGTAACCAGCAGTACTTCACTGGAATTGACAACAACAACGTCTACCGAATATACAACTGCAACTGCTGTAGAACTGATGGGTGATCGGGGAACAATATTTGTTGGCGGTGCCCTGAATTTACTGTATGGTGAAACAGATATTCTCGAAGTTGTTGACGGAAAATATGAAATTAATCCCCAACTGCTGTTTGTCCCTGATGGATTTGCCACGACCTATATTTTTTCCCGTGGATATGTGGAAGATTACCTGATACCGGAATTGGAATATTTGTCAAATGACAGTGCTGAGTTGATCAATGATGTAAATCGCTGGAAAATATTGTTAGCCTATGAGGATTCATTGCGCTGGAAAACTCCAATGAACGATAATTACAGCATCAGCGGTGGTGGACAATCGATGACGATCACTCACACCGATGAAAATTCTCAAACGATTACGTTTAATGAAGAAATTTCCATGGATGTAGAAATGGCTTCAAAGTTCGGAGTCAGCGTTGCGGGTTCGGGTTTTGGAATAGAGGCAAAAGCCAAAGTCGGATTTACATTGGGTAATTCATCAACCATGGGAAGAACAAACACAACAACCACATCTTTCACCCTCATGGATGATGATACTGGGGATGATTTTACCGTTGATGTTGGTACGGACCCGGTTTATGGTACTCCTGTGTTTCAGGTAAAAGCCGGAAACATGAGTTGTCCTTATGAAGAATGGCGTAATAAAGAAGGCGAAGTGGTTACAACACCGCGGGACGAGCCGGGAACACTCTGGATGACACCCAGTACTGCTGTCAATGTTTTGGCTAATGATGTGGCGGAATTCTGGATTCAACTTCAGAATAAAGCCGATAATATCGATGCCAGAACTTATCAATTATGCTACTTGACGGCGAGTAATCCCTATGGTGCCGATATAAAAATCAATAGTCAATCAGCCAATGAATCCAATCCGATCTCATATACAATGGAACAGGATGGAATTGATTCTGCTTTAATCACTGTGGCAAAACCTCTAGGATCGGATGCGTATGAATTCGATGATCTGCGAATTAAGTTTGCGCCGCCCTGTGAAACAAATTATGCCGGAGTAACCCAGGGATATACTGCGTCATTCAGTGTTCATTTTGCTCGACCCTGTACGGATGCACAGATCTATAAACCTGATCCTGATTGGGTAATAAATTTAAGTAATGACAACATATTGCCGGTTATCGTACAGGATTACGATTTAGGACAGTCTTATTTTGATGAGTTATTTTTGCAATTCAGTAATTATGGAGACGATGCCTGGGCTTCGATAGATACACTGAATGCAGATACTCTGCGGTATTATCAGTATCCATACCGACAACTCTACTGGGATGTCTCTGATCTTGAAGACGGGACTTATGATATTCGTCTACGTTCTTCATGTCTCGACGGATTGCTGTCGAATGAAATGACACCGTTGCGTGGTATCATCGACAGGGAAAAACCAAAACCTCTGGGCTTACCTGAACCGATCGACGGGGTATTGAACATTACCGATGAAATCGCGCTGAATTTTACAGAGAACATTGATCCGGTCTCTATTTCGCAGACCAATATTGAATTAAAGAACACCGATACTTATGAAGTGATCACTGATTTTGAGTTTTCATTGTCCGAAGATCGATTGGTGATTACACCCGGCATTCAAAATAAATTCATTGAAAATTATCATCTGACTGCCAGCGTTACAGAATATCGGGATATTTACGGTAATACTGGTGATTCAACCGGTTGGGGATTTATAGTCAATCGGAATCCGGTCTCCTGGAGCACTCCCGAACTGGCGAAAATTGCTTTTCAGGGCGCATCTAATCGTTTTACAGTTCAATTGAATAATATTGGATCGTCTGCGGAAGAATTTGAATTTTCCGATATTCCTGAATGGCTGAATATTGAACCGTCAGTAGGTGTACTGAATCCAGGCGGGTCATTTGATATTCAATTGACGATTGACAGTGATTTGAATGTGGGTGAGTATTCCCATACAATCCTCGCAAAAACGTCAATGGGTGATGAACCGTTAACATTAAATATTGTTTCAATGTGTCCGTATCCGGTTTGGGACTTTGATGCAGCACAATACGAGTACTCCATGAACATTACAGCCAATCTTGCCGTGCTTGGTAGTAAATCTGAAGATATTTACGATCGGGTAGGCGCATTCATCAACGGAGAATGCCGTGGAGTTGCTGATCTTATGCATGTTATAGCCAGGGATGATACCGGAAAAGTAGTTGTTAATGATTACATTGCCTATTTAACAGTTCACAGCAATCAGTGGTCCGGCGAAGAACTTGAATTCCATCTCTGGGATCGTACCGATTGTGAAGAGTATTGGCAAGTTGATACGATGATAACCTTTATTGCTAACAGTAATATTGGAACACCGGTTAAACCGGTTGTTTTGAATGCAACTGGCGCTGTTGGTCAGGATTTAGTCATTAATAAAGGTTTTACATGGTTATCACTGAATCTGGATACCGATGATATGTCCGTTGCTGCTGTATTAGACAACCTGGTTTCTGAACCGGGTGATCGGATAGTCGCTCAGAATGCTTATGCTCAGTATTCAGATGAAGCCGGCTGGGTTGGAACATTAACCAGCCTGAATAACAGGTCTATGTATATGACGGACATTTCCAACAAAGGAAACCTGATTCATGTCGGTTATAAAGTTGACCCTGCAGAAACACCAATAACCTTGAACCAAGGTTGGAATTGGATCAGTTATATTCCGGATAGAAATCTGAACATCAACGAAGCGATGGTAACATTAAACAGTCAGAGCAATGATCTTATCAAGAATCAGACCAGCTTTGCTCAGTATGTTGACAACATCGGATGGCTGGGAAGTTTGAATCGGATGTATGCCGGTAGCGGCTATATGATACGATCAACTAACAAGGATACATTGATTTATCCAAATGTAAGCTTAGAGAGTTATGGTTCGCAATTATTGCTGGCGAAGAGAACTGACTCTGATTCGCTACCCGAATTACCGTGGAGTGTTGACCGGTATAAATATCAGTCAAATATGACAATTACGGCAATATTTGAACCGGATAGTGGAAAATATGATCCAGCAGATGCTGTTGCTGCGGTTGTTGGCAGGGAAGTCCGGGGAGTATCAAGAGTCGAATACATACCTCAGATTGACCGATATGCTGTTTTCCTGATGGTTTATGGAAAGTCCGATGACATAATTGAATTTAAAATCTGGGATGCTGACAAAGATATTGAATATCGGAGTATGGAGACTATTCCCTTTATGGATAATGCCATCTTTGGGAATCCGGTAGAACCGCATTTCCTGACGAAAGCGGCCCTTCAGATTGGTGATAAAGGATACGTTCCAGATGTATACTCGCTGGCTCAGAATTTTCCGAATCCCTTCAATCCGGTGACCAATATTGGCTTTGGTCTTCCAGAAGACAGTCATGTCAACATTATCATTTATAACTTATTAGGCCAGCAGGTGAAAATATTAGCCAATAAGGATATGACGGCTGGTTATCGATTCATTCAATGGGACGGAAAGGATAATTATGGGCGCAATGTGACATCCGGTGTTTACCTTGTGATGATGCAGTCGAATAATTTTCATAAAGTTCGCAAAATGGTTTTAATGAAATAATTAGACATGAAAAGTATGAAAAAAATAAAAGGTTTGTCGATTTGGGCCCGGATTGTAAAAAACCATCCGGGCTCAATCGCTGCGATTTTAATTGTGATTTTTCCCAGCTTTCTATTTTCACAGGTTCCTCAGGATTGGAATGTCAACTATAATGATTATGAATATGTCATGACCGTGACCGGAATTGCTCTAATAAATGGTTTTGAATCAACAAATCCGGAAAATGTCATTGCTGCTTTTATAAATGGTGAATGTTGCGGAGTTGATACTACGATAGAAAGCCAGGGTAATCAGCTTTTTTTCCTGATGGTTCGTAGTAATACCAATAGTGAAACGGTGACTTTTAAACTATATAATGCCGGAATTGACAGTGTGTTGGATTGCACGAACTCGATTGTTTTTTCCGTGAGTGAAGGTATTGGTACCGTTGATGATCCCTACGATTTTATTGCGAATTACTATGTGAATTCAATTGCATTTACCGTTCCAGAAAAGTGTGAACTTCTGACAAATTACCCAAACCCCTTTAACAACAGTACAAATATCAGGTTTTCGGTTTCAAGTAACGCACTAATCAAATTATCAGTATTTGATTTGACAGGAAATCTGCTTGTAGTCCTGGTTAATGAAAGAAAACCAGCAGGTGACTATATCATGCCTTGGAATGGGAAGGATAATTCGGGAAATAACTGTGCCAACGGTGAATATATTATTAAAATGGTGAATGATAGTGAACTGTATTTTCGAAAAGTATTGTTTATTATGTGAGCGAGAGACGGGACTCGAACCCGCGACAACCACGTTGGCAACGTGGAGCTCTACCAGCTGAGCTACTCTCGCATTCTTAAAAAGCGGTGAAATTTAAAGCAGAATAACTCTTTATGCAATATTTTTTGAGAATAAATTTTACCCTTAAAACTCCGGTTGATATATCGCCAAAATAAATCTAACTTTCGTTCCAATGAAGAAGGCCAAAAACATTAATAAATATTGTATCATTGTTCCAGCATATAATGCCCGGGATACCTTGTCCGATGTTGTGAAATCTATCCATCGAATCGTTCCGGATCTGCAGATTATTGTTGTTGACGACGGTTCAACTGATGGTACTGCATCCATTGTTTCTGAAAGTAAATCCGTAATATTAATACCGCATAAGTCCAATAAGGGAAAAGGGGCCGCTATTAAGACCGGAATCCGATGTGCAAAAGAAGCTGGATTTCAGTATGGAATGTTTATTGATGCCGATATGCAACATGACCCGGAAAAAATCGTTGAATTTGTAGGTTTAAGAGAGAAATATGACTCTGATATGATTCTTGGTAAACGATCATTTCTAAGAACGGATATGCCGTTTCACCGCATACTAT
>Ga0268277_1000862_pt1 | contig 22855 bp, 16 predicted proteins | sample saktaG_5_FD_190132 | JGI IMG/M metagenome (GOLD analysis project Ga0268277, IMG submission 190132) | Saline water microbial communities from Sakinaw Lake, British Columbia, Canada - sak_2010_1_5_50m | ecosystem: Environmental > Aquatic > Non-marine Saline and Alkaline > Saline ...
AAATACTCGTTGTACGTCTCATGAAACTGTGACTCCTTTCATTTATTTTTTTCTGAGGTGCTAATATTTCACCTATAAATTGGGGAGTCACCTTTTTCAAATATTATTTAGGACAGATGTGATACAATTTATTAGATAATAAGTCAAATATTGCTTCATCTAACAATGCTTCACCGACAACACATATCAAGATAACAGACACTTGTGTTTGGGCTTCTTTGATATCTTGTTCAACAAAATCAATAGGTTCTGTTGTTTCTTTATCAATTTCATCTAAATAACTCTTAACTAATCCGTTTAATATAATTGTTGGATGTCTCGGCCAGCAATGTGCCACATGTTTCTCTCTGCAATGAGGACAACCCTTTATATGGAAAGAAAACTGATGTGATACTTTTCGGCATTTAGGATTAGTACATAACGCATATTCAGACATATTATAATTCTTCTTATTCATATTTTACCTCTTACTCCTCTCCCAAAACTCTCTCGGAGAGATTATCATAAGATTGTCAATTTTGTGTAAATCCAATAATTCTTTATCTCCGGTCACGAAAACCTCTGCATTTCTATGTATCGCGCATGTAAGGATTTTACGATCATTTTCATCTATTCCATTTATTGTAATAACTTTTTCAGGATTAACTTTAATTGAATCTTTTTGTAAAAGTGATACAAATTCTTCGATTATTTCGTTTGACAATTTTATTTTGTTTATGAGATTTCTTTGAAGCTCATTTAAGAGTGAATCACAGATTACAAGCTGGTGTGAGATCAGCACTTCCCTCATCACATCAGCACAGAGTCCCCTCGAAGCAACTGCACTTATAAGCACATTCGTATCAAGAAATATTCTCATGAAATGTCCGCAAAAATATCCTCGTCAGTAAGGTAGCCACGCGCTTCTGCAAAGGGCATAATACGCTTTCGTAACTCTTCAAATTGCTGAAGACGAAGCTGTCTGCGCATTGCTTCCCTTGCTATTTCGCTTCGATTCTTTCCGGATTGCTTGCTGACCTTTGCAAGCATATCATCGAGTTCTTTGTCGAGACGCAAAGTAATAGTTTTTGTTTTCATGTGTTACAATGTAAAACATTTGAAAATTCTGTCAAATAAACCGACCATTGCGAAGGTCAAAGACCATTCGCAAGGTCTCAAAATAAAAACCCCAAAATTTCTCTCGGGGTTTATATATTTTATCAGAAAAGGATTATTCAGCCATTTTCTTATAGAACTCGTAACGTTCCCTTGCTTCTTTGGCAGCACGTTTGAAGAGTATTTCTGCAATTTCAGGATATTGCTGCTGAAGAGTACGATAACGTATCTCATTCTCGAGGAAGGTTTCATATTCGACCTTTGGTTCTCTGGAATCGAGAATGAGAGGGTTTTTGCCTTCCTGTGCAAGGAGTGGATTATATCTGTACAGTATCCAGTAACCGGCATCGACTGCGAGCTTTTCTTCCTGCTGAGTTTTGGTCATATCGAAACCATGATTGATACAAGGTGAGTATGCAATGATCAGTGAAGGACCTTTATAAGCTTCTGCTTCAAGCATAGCTTTGATAGCTTGACTTGCATTAGCGCCCATTGCGATCTGTGCAACGTACACATACCCATAGGTTAGAGCCATACGACCAAGATCCTTCTTTTTGGTCCTCTTACCCGCTGCTGCGAATTTTGCGACAGAACCGGTCGGAGTTGCCTTTGATGCCTGACCACCTGTATTGGAATAAACCTCTGTATCGAGCACGAGCACATTAATATTTTTGTTAGATGCCAGTACGTGATCGAGTCCACCATAACCAATATCATACGCCCAGCCGTCTCCACCGATGCTCCAGATACTTCTTTCAACAAGATAATCCTGAAGTTCGATGACTTTTTCAAAGATGGATTTCAATTCGGAGCTTGCATTCTTTAATTCTTCAGGAAACACTTTCTTGATCTTCTTTGCTATCTCTTTTGATTCATCAGAAACCACATCCCAGAGTTCTTGATTCTTGATAAGAAGTTCTCCGAATTCTGTTGAAATTCCAGTATCAGTTTTGAGCAACTTTTCAATATTTGTCTTGAGCTGCTTCCTGTTCGCATTCACCGCAAGACGCATACCGAATCCGTATTCTGCATTGTCTTCAAAGAGTGAATTTGCCCAGGTTGGTCCCTGTCCTTGCTTGTTCTTACAATAAGGAATTGTCGGGAATGTGCCGCCATAAATGGATGAACAACCGGTGGCATTTGCAATGATCATTCTGTCACCGAATAGTTGGGTGGCAAGCTTCACATAAGGAGTTTCTCCACATCCCGCACAAGCGCCGCTGAATTCGAAATAAGGCATCATGAACTGGCTGCCCTTGACACTGTCTTTTTTCACGCCGTCAAGCACATTATCAGGAAGATCATCAAAGAACTCAACCATGTCTGATTCGCCTTTTTTACGGGCTTCTTCGATTGGAACCATCTTGATAGCTTTGTCTTTTACAGGACAGGTCTCCACACAATTTGCGCAGCCCACACAGTCTTCCACATAGACCTGCAATCTGAACTGAAGATCCCTTTCATTCTTTGTCTTGGATTTAACTGTAACAAATCCTTCCGGAGCATCTTTCAGATCAGCTGGAGCGATCTGCTTGGGTCTTATCGCTGCATGAGGACAAACCATAGAACACTGGTTGCATTGAATACATAGTTCAGGATACCACTCAGGTACAAATGGTGCTACACCGCGCTTTTCAAGACGTGTCGTTGCGGTGGGTATCTGTCCATCAAAAGGCATTTCAGAAACGGTGATGTCATTTCCCTTATAATGCATGATCTTTTTGATTATGTTTGTTTCAAATTCATCTGCATCATCAGGGATGAGTATTATTTCAGGAGCTGATCTTGTAATTTTGTCAGGAATCGGGACTTGCTGCAAAGCATCTGATGCTTTATCAACTGCTTCCCAGTTCATCTTAACGACATCTTCGCCTTTTTTGAGGAAGGTTTTCTTGATCGCATCTTTGATGAGCTTCAGCGCTTCTTTCTCAGGCAATACACCCGAGATCTTGAAGAATGCTGCTTGCATTACTGTGTTAATTCTGCTTCTGAGTCCGACTTCCTGAGCAATGCTCAACGCATCGATCGTATAGACCTTTATCTTCTTCTCTACGATTATTTTCTGCATATCTTCAGTTAGATTTTCAAACACCTCTTCCGGCTTCCAGGTCGAGTTCAGAAGGAATGTTCCGCCTTCACAAATACCCTTAAGAATATCGTAACGTCCAATATAGGATGACTTGTGAAGTGCAACAAAATCAATATTGTTCAGAAGATATTGTGACTGGATCTCTTTGTCACCGAAACGCAGATGTGAAATGGTTATACCGCCAGATTTCTTGGAATCATATTCAAAGTAACCTTGTACAAATTTATCAGTGTTATCACCAATGATCTTGATCGAATTCTTATTTGCACCCACTGTTCCGTCAGAGCCATATCCCCAGAATTTACAACGGATCACGCCTTCCGGTTCTGCATCGATCTCCTCTTTTGGTTCAATAGATAAGTGTGTAACATCATCAACAATACCGACAGTGAATCCGTGTGTGCACTTATCGTTTAGATGATCATATACAGCTTTGACCATTGTTGGGGTAAATTCTTTGGATGAAAGTCCATAGCGTCCACCAATGATCTTTATACCTGTATTCATAAGTGCAACTGTGACATCGAGATACAAAGGTTCACCGATTGAGCCGGGCTCTTTTGTTCTATCTAGCACAGCAATTTTCTTCACTGTATCGGGAATGACTTTCTTCAGATGTTCGATCGAGAAAGGTCTATATAAGCGGATTTTGATCGCTCCGACTTTTTCTCCGCATTTGTTATTGAGATAATTCACAGTCTCTTCAATAGTTTCTGTCGCAGAGCCCATTGCAATGATAAGTCTGTCTGCATCGGGTGCGCCCACATAATCAAAGAGATGATAGGAGCGTCCGAATTTCTTTGCAAAGGCATCCATATATTCCTGAACTATCTCAGGAGCTGCAATATAGAATTTGTTGACCGTTTCCCTGCCCTGGAAATAGACATCGGGATTTTGCGCTCCGACTTTGAGCATCGGGCATTCGGGATTCATTGCACGTTTCCGGAAATCCTGCACATATTTCATATCGACCATTTGTGCAAGTTCATCATAAGGAAGGATCTCTACCTTTTGTATTTCATGAGAAGTTCTGAATCCATCAAAGAAATTTAAAAACGGCACTTTTGATTTGAGCGTAGCAAGATGAGAAACCACTGCGAGGTCCATTGTTTCCTGAATCGAGCCGGCAGCAACAAGTGCAAATCCAGTATTTCTTGTAGACATCACGTCAGAATGATCTCCAAAAATTGAGAGGGATTGGCAAGCAAGCGAACGTGCTGATACATGAAATACTGTGGGAAGCATCTCACCTGCAATTTTATGCATATTGGGAAGCATCAGCATAAGTCCCTGTGACGCAGTAAATGTCGTTGTTAATGCACCTGCCGATAGTGATCCGTGCACTGCACCGGACGCACCGCCTTCAGACTGCATTTCGATCACGTCGAGGGTTTGACCGAAAATATTCTTTCTGCCTTCTACAGCCCAGGCATCTGCATGTTCACCCATAGGCGAGGACGGAGTGATCGGATAGATCGCTGCAACCTCGGAAAATGCGTATGCAACATGAGTAGCAGCTGTGTTACCATCAATCGGCTTATAAATCTTTTTCATTATGCCTCCATATATTATTTAATAAACTCAATTATAATTATCATATTTTTATAACATCCTTCAAAAGCTCCACTTTCCTACGTCAATAAATTCTTTAAAATTTTGACAGTTTTTCACGACTTTTCATATTTGATTTCTATGAAATTCGCAGTCTGTAGTCTTTTATGCCTTCTCTGGTGCTTCAACGTTGCCGGTGCAGATATTACACGGGCAACAAAGGATAGGATATCTGAACTTGAAAAGGAGATCAAAACAACACAACAGATGATCGAAGAGCTTCTTTCAGATAAAGATGTGCAGAAAAATACTATTTACACACATATCAAAAAATTGAAATCTCTTCAAGCCCAGGTTGATGAGTACCGCAACCAGAAATACCGGACAGAACTGGATATTGACAGTCTTAAATCTGCGATCATTCAGAATGAAAAGTATTTTGACGAGAATAAAGATATTCTGAATGAATTGGTAGAAAACCTTGCTTATGTCCATTATAGAAGCACCTTTCTTGATCATAATCCTCTAAACAACTGGATGTCCAGAGGACTGCAGCTCTGTGCCCATTCCCTTCTTGATAACCTAGACAGTTTGAGAAATTTTCTGGCACAACATCATGACTTGAGTGAGCAGAAAGAAAATCAGCTTAGGCAGCTTCTTACAAATATTGAGTACACAAAATCGAATTTTAATACAATTCGCTCAAAAAAAGAAGCCGATGAACAGGAGCTTACATTTATCGAGCAGATAGAAGATCAGTACCGCCATCAAATAAGTTCACTCAAAGAGGGTATTACTGCTCTTGAGAATTTTATTGCTCAAAAGGAGGCTGAGAAGTACGGCAAAGAATATACTTTCTCCTTTCATGACGGCATAGTCTGGCCCGTACAGGGTGAGATCATACAAAGATACGGCATTCATAAAATAAATAATACTAATGCCGAAATAAAAAGCGAAGGTATATACATCAAAACTGTATACGGCACTCCAGTTAGATCGATCGCTTCAGGAGTGGTTGCTTTTGCAGGTTGGTTTGAAAACAAAGGAAATCTTGTGATCATTGATCATCAGAATGGTTTTTACAGTCTTTACGGATTCAATGACAAACTCGCTGTGCACAAAGAACAGAAAATTGGACAGTCCGAAATCATTGCCTACTCCGGTAAAAATTATCTTATGGATAATGACGGACTATACTTCGAAATCCGAAAACTTGGAAAAGCTGTTGATCCTCTTAGCTATCTAAACTAAAAAAGAATGGCACACGGATGAACACGGATTCAGAAAATATATTAAATAATAATTTTGTTCTTCACATTGATTATATTTTTGTGAAAATTCGTGACCATTCGCCTGTCGGGGCGTATCCGCCAGCTGGCGGATGGGTCAGCGTGATATTCCTTTATGAAAAAAATATTATTTACTGATTCGATCGACCCGTCGCTTGTTTCACAAGCTGCCGGTATCTTGAGAAATAATGGAATACTCATCCACCCTACTGAGAATCTATATGGCTTCGGTGCAAATATTTATGATAATGTAAGCATTCAAAAAATAATAGAGCTTAAGCACAGGGAAAAGAATACAAAGGGTTTTGTGGTGCTGGTTTCTGATTTTGTCCAGTTAGATAGACTCATTGCAGGGGTAAATAGGATTGAGAAAAATCTCATGCAGAAATATTGGCCAGGTCCCCTTACCCTGATACTTAGAGCTAAAAAAGAATATTGGAAAAATCCGGTCTGTTATAGGAAAAAAATCGCAGTCAGAATGGTGGGCAATGATATTACAAGAGCTATTTTGAAGGAAGCTAATCTTCCAATAATTAGTACAAGTATCAATATCAGCGGTGAAAAAAGCATAAATGATCCGAAATTAATCGAAGAAAAATTCCGCAATGAAGTAGATGGAATGGTTATAGACAAGATCAATCATTTTAGTGATAAACCCTCAACTATTGCGAAGGTCATCGGCAGAAAAGTGTTCGTGCTGCGAAAAGGAGCGATTTACAAACCCAGTGCTCTCGTGATATAAGATAACTCCTTTTTTGCTTTGATATTACTCAAACATAAACTAGTGATAAGTCAAGCTTCAATTGGAAGTGGTAATTGAATTTTGACATTCCTTATATTGCCTTCTCCTCAACTAGGAGAAGGTTAGGATGAGGTTTCAAATTTATTAAAATTCAATTTACGTCATTTCACAATTGACTTATCACTGGATAAATTCCTAAATCCAAATTTCAAATTTACCCCGTGGAATCCCGATAAAATCGGGACTTCGTATTCCACAGGGTGAACAAATAAAATGCCAAAGCTTAAATCTCAAAATTTTTTATCTTTATTGATCAAAAATATACGCATACCCCCAAAATTACGACAAGTTATTCTGAGAGTACTATGAATAAAGGTTTTGTGGGAATTTTTGGGTTGAAAATTACTTTTAGATAAACCGGTAATTTTTATCTACCTTTGCTGTTGTCACCCTGATCCGCCAGCTGACGTAGAAGGGTCTGTCCCACTTCGCTCCGACTTCATTCCATTACGCCGTGATAAAGAACCTCAGTGTGACAGTGCTTTTAGCTCTGTTAAGTATATTATATTTTCAGTCTTTGCATAGGTATATTTCGATCCTCTATTAAAAAATATCACCATTCTGAAAATTTTTGGAGGATACCAAGTTAATCAAAAATAGAATTGATAAGAAAATCAAATTGAGTTCGTGAGTTTTTTTTCAAAAAAATTATAGTTTTTTCTTATAAATCGAAATTTTTTCTTATTCGATATTTGTCATTTATCATTTTTAATTTTATTAGAAATTAGAAATTTGTTATTTGATGTTATTCTTAAAGTATCATAAGACCACTCCATGAAACTCGTCTTTGAGGTGTCGTGGACCACTCCATGACACACATCAGTCAGGGAATGGTCCCTGACTTCACAGATCAAAAAAAGGGATGCATCGCTGCACCCCTTGTATAGATTAATCGAAATTACAATCTTAGAATTTCTGCGTTAGTTTGAGAATTCCTCTCATCTGATTATAATCCTTTGCTTCATCGTCCAGATCGTGATAGACCATATAGGCAAGTTCAAGGGAAAGAAACGTATCAGATGGAAAGATATTGAACTGATTATGAATGCCGCAGGAAATATAGTGCTTCATGTATCTGGAGTCACCTGTTGAGCGGGTCAGATTATACCCAACTGTTGTTCTGAACGAACCGTTTTTGTAAACATTCGGTCGGAATTCCTCTGTCAAGCCGAATGTAAAGTAATTGCTTTTAGTTTCCGTGCTGTCATTAGGTGCATCTTTATCTTTACGAGAAAGATATCCGGCATTGAAACGTGTGGACATAGGGATTTCTGTATAATCAACATTAACTCCGAAGCGTATATTGTTTGCTTTATAATTATAACTCTCGTATTCCCTATCAGCAGTATTGGTGTAGGAATAGCTCAATATGAAACGAGTATCCGTTGGTGAGAAGATAGGGATTGGACGCTTATAGGAAGTGGACACAGTCACAATATTATTCAGGCGGTCAATCGGTGAATAAAGTGTGGCATCAGATATTTCATTAGTAATATTTGTCTGCTGGAAATTCATAGACATATTCGGCAGACCCTGATAGGGATAATATCCTGCATTCAAAAGAAATCCTTTTGTATAAGTTGTGGAACCTTTTGTATTCCGAATATTATCATTATAGGCATGATACCCGAGTCCAAACGTGAGCTGGTTATTAAGGAGTGTGACATTATCCATAATATTGAAACCTGCTTTATCTTTTTGCATATAAGGGTTCGCAAGCGAATTGAAGCTTCCACCCACATAGGAGTATTTGATATTCAACAGATTATTCTTGAAAAATGCTCGAAGATATCCTTCAGCAGCAACATTCGAGAGTGATAATTTGTAGGGTTCAACGTGTTGATTGATAACGAAAATATTCTCAATACTTTCCGGATCAAAGGGTAGATCAATATTCAGTGAATCCAGTTCATCTTTAGTCAATACTCCCGGAGCGATGTTGTTGTTCAGCAAACTTGCAGATATTTCCCAGCCGAATTGCAGTCTGCTTTTAAGAAGTGACAATCTGCTGTCCAAACCAACTACAATATTATCTTTCGGATTTTGGGCATATTCTTCAGAATTCATATCATCTTTGGCTTTCAGAGCATTCAATCCAACATAGAAATTTCTCTCGTTTCCAAACTGCATACGCACGCCAAGTGCATTGCGATTGTAATACCCGCCAGTAAAGGATGTATCAACAACCGTATCGATTGTATCAACATCCATAGTTCCTTTTATGTGACGCTGGATCTGCCCGTAGAATGAACTAAGTTTGAAGAATCCAAATTCCAGTTCTCCGCTTACTCCGCGAACATTCTTTCCTGCAATGGTCGTATTTGAGAACACCTGATTGTGGTCGCCGAGATACAGATTGAAATGCGGAATATAGAAATCCAGAGAATATCTGTTATAGGGCTGGCGTGTGCTCCGCTCCTCAGAAGAAATATATACTTTACCCTTATAGCGGAACCAGTCCTTACCACCCCATAAACGAAGGCGTCCAATGCTCCCGAATTCATCATCTGTATCATAATAATATGAGCCGCTGTCAGCATCATTGATAGTGAGCCGGGAATCAATAAGAAGATCGCCATTCACAGATACAGGTAATTTCTGAACTCTGGGTACTTTCTGAACCTGCACGACCCAATTTTTCTGCTTGAATACGGAACCGTCCTCATTATAAATAATTATCTCGATCTTATGTGCAGTTGGTTGGACGGAAGCCGGCTTGAATACAAGAATATTGCCGGTTATCGTTGCCTGTGAAGTCACATCTTTTCCATCAAAAAAGAGCTTGATCGTTTTGCCTTCCAGTTGATCTTCAAGCGTAAAATAGGATATTGCGACCATGAAGTCGTCATCCTGATAATTATATTCCTGATCAGGGCTGAGTATCTGGAAAGAAGTATCCGCTTTTTTCTGTTTTCCAGCAGGTCGTTTCAGAGGAACATAATAGGGATTATTGATCGGATCGATGCCGGGAATCGTCTGCTCGAGCATATCCTTTTTAATTATGCGGAAATAGAAAGAGATGGGTTGATCAATAAAACTGCCGGGAATAGTGGCATCATAATATGGATTCATTCCCACGCCCGGATCCATGAGCACCTGCACATAATCCAGATTTGCTTTTTTATAAAAGAGATAAACCTCTTCAATATTATCCTCGCCACCGATGATGTCCAACCGCAGATAAAGAGGTTTCATATACTGCACAAATTCCGGAGGTATGAAGTCGGTCTCAACGGTCTCTGCAACGAGCATTGTCGTACATAACAAGAGAATTAAAACCGCTGCTGCTATTGATTTCTTCATCAGGTTCTCGTTCATTTATAGAATATTTTCATGGTTTTAATTTGTCCGGAGGCATCTTTAAATTCGATCTCCATCACATTTGTATCGACTTCGGATTCGATCTCTTCCTTCACTTCCTCTCTTACCTCACCCTTTTTGGTTTCCCTGCTTGAGGGAGCTGAATCTGCTGTGGCAATTCCGGTTTTCCCTTCATCCACTTCTACAGTGCCCAAATCGGATTTCAGCTCAACAACACCTTCAAAGGTGAAAAGCCATGTATCTCCGTTTTCTTTCACTTCAGTCAGAAAGTCCGTTCCTTTCACTGCTGCTACAGCGGTTGGCGTTTCGATCTCATAGCTTCCTTTTTCTTTGGAAACTTTTGACCAGAGTTCACCTACTTCAAGATAGAGATTTTTATCGAGTCTGTTCTCTGTTTTTTCGGTATTGATTGTAAGAATGGAGTTGGCGAAAAGCTTTATAATAGCGCCGCCATCCACGAAACGGATCGCTGCAAGTGATGCTTCTTTAGAAATGATCTCATCTCCGCTGTATAATATTTCTCCATCAGAAATATTCTTGGTCTCGTCCTGTCTGTGAAGTTCGATCACACCACTGCTTTTCAGGACAACTGCAGAAGGTGTCATATCGGCGCAAAGAAAACTGAGAATTAAAATTTGGATTATTGCAAGTATAATTATTTTTTTCATAGTGTCCTCCTGCCTACTCGATCACAATGGATTCGATAACGTAATCACCATTGAACAGACCGGTAAGAAATTCGCTGATATTATCTACAGTAATAAGCACGCCGTTGACATACACCTGCCCTGTAGGAGTGTAATTTCCAAGCTGTCCCGGATCCAGCAAACCCATAGCAGCAAGATTGATTATAAGATTTTCCACATTGGGATCTCCGCCGCCATTGCCGGATGCCTGAAATTTGAATCCAAAGTATTCGCTGCTTACCTCTTCGTTACCAAGGGTTGAAGTAAATTCTCCAAGCACATTCCATACATAAATATACTGATCCTTTAGTTCCGGCAGTGAAGATCCATATTGATAATACTGCTGGGAAAGGTCTTCAAGCACGATAAGGGGATCAGGCATATCATCAATGATCACAGTTTGATAAACACCAGGGTCAAGCTCCCAGATCGTCAGGGTGTACCTCGTAGCAGAGGACTGCCATGCAAAGGTTGGAGTATTATCGCTCAGGGGAAGCATGAGACCAACAGACTGTCCAGACGATACTTCAGTACCCGGAGCAAGAAGATTCACCTGCATGTCATTGTAAATGAACATGGTTGCTGAACTGTGAATGATCTCGACCATTTGCAGATCGTAGAGATAAAAAGTAAATGTGTAAGTGCCGCTTGGTAAAAAACCATTTTCCATAACAAAATCCTCAAAATCAGGAATGTTGTCCAGCACATCGTCCCAGGAACCTTCGATCTTCACGCTGTTATTGATAATATCACGATTGGTCAGCGCATAGTTCTGCAAAGGTGCAAACGCAAGGTAATGACTTTCGGTATTTCCCGGAATGCCGTCATAGGTTTTTATCAAACCATCCGCTTCCGAGAGTAGCTCTCCATATCCCGGTGTATATAATGACATTGCCAGCTTGCATTCCAGATCTCCGCCCGATGTGTTCAGTATATCGAGGGTGAAGATAATTGGCTGTCCTGCCGGGTCGTCCTTATCAAATGCAGATGGATAGACAATATCAAAGTCGTACACGTCGAGATGTACCGTGAACTGCCCGTACAGCATACCCGTAAAACACATGATCGCAAAAAAAAGCAATAGTTTTTTCATGAAATACCTCCTAAAGGTTTTTGTGAAATATTTATTACATTCTTCTTCATATTATTCACCATTTACATAACAATTTTTATAATTTTTTAACATATTATTTTGTCAAGTATAAAAAAAAATACAAAAAATTTGACAAAGAAATTAGTCATTACATTAAATTGGCTATATATGAATAAGATAAATAATAATGGGTCGTAAAAAATATGTTAACCAAAAAAATTAAAGGAAAAAAAGGAGAAAAAATGAAAAAATTAATACTATTAATTTCATTTCTTTTTGTAGTTTCATTTCTCGGTGCAAATCAAACAAGCACATACGGTTGGGAAGATGGTGTTGAAACAGTTTGGGGTTTTTATGGTAACGCCAATTTCGAAAACAGTACTGAACAGGCACATTCTGGAACACATAGTCTAAAATATTGGGAAGATCCCGTAGGAGGTACTCCTCAAGGTTATATTTGGTGGGTTACCGGTCTTACCGATGGTGACCAAATCACTGCGAGTTTCTGGGTTTATGATATCAATGATAGCTTATCCTACCCTAAAGGTCGTATTTGGGCTCATTATACTAGTGATCCATTAGATATTGATTCATATTCTGGTTCTGCAGGTGGTAATGATGCCTATTCTGTTGGACCAGGATGGTCTCAATTATCATGGACCTGGACATTTGCAAGTAGTGGTGATGATGATGGAATAGTAATCGAAGCTCGAATTTATTTGGCTACAACTCCAGGTCCTGGTGAAAACACAATTTATATCGACGACACTGCTATTGAAATAACTTCTGATACCGGTACGATCTACACACTTCCTGTCGAGCTTTCATCCTTCACTGCACTTTTTGCAAATGAGTTCGTGAAAATTCAGTGGGCAACTGCCTCAGAAACTGACGTAATCGGTTTCAATATCTATCGTGCTCATGAAGATAATTTTGAACGAGCAGACAAAGTAAATGTGGATTTAATTCCCGGACATGGAACCACTACTCAACCTAAAGATTATTCATTCATAGATGTAACTGCTGATGCATACTTTACCACTTATTATTACTGGCTTGAAGTAGTGAACTATGGTGGAACCACAGATATTTACGGTTCAATTCAATACGATCCGGTTGATGTGGACGGTGACGGACAGCTTAATACTGTCGTACATTCTTTCCTCAATGACATATTCCCAAATCCTGTTCAGGTTGGCGAGAACATTACATTCGATTTCATGATCGGCGGACTCGAAGGAACAATGCGTCCAGTTTCACTTAATATCTACAACATCAAAGGTAAATTGGTCAAAGAAGTCATAAATGAAGACATGATGGTCAACGACTACACAAAAACCTGGCGTGTGAATGATATTGCGAACGGTGTGTATTTCTATCAGCTCAAGACTGAAAATTATCAGGAAACAAAGAAATTGCTTATTCAATAATATAATCCGGATTAGCCCATTTAAAACCCTCTCCCCCGACAAGTCGGGGCGAGAGGGTTTTTTTTACAATCCACTTCTCCTGAATTCCGTTTTTCACTCAATATAGAAAAAATTTGACAAAGGAATTAGTCATTACATTAAATAAGCTATGTATGAATATTATAAATAATAATTGGCAAATCAAAAATATATTAACCAAACAATTAAATGAAAAAAAGGAGAAAAAATGAAAAAAAGAAATTTCCAAATCAGATCTGCCTTTTTCAGGATAAATCAACTCAGATTGGGTAAAAAGAAAATCAATATAACTGTCATGGCAGCATTAATCCTGACAATATTCATATTTCCACAGATTTGCCTGAGCGACCCTTATGATATTACAATGAGTACACCTCACGAATATGATGAAGAAAAGGGTGGAAGGAACAATATTATGTCCAAAATAGATGATACTCATTATCTCTGTCTTTATGCGGGTTATACCGGCATGGCAGTGATACTAACCGTAGATACTGATGATTGGTCGATTACCACTGAAACATCTTATCAATATGATGAAGATGGAGATTATATGGGATTATCCAGAATAGATACAAATCATTATCTCTGTACTTATTGTGGTGGTTATGAGGAAGCCTATGCATCTATATTTAGCATAGATTTTGCAGATTGGTCTATCACCACAGAAACGACAATCATGTATGATTATGAATTTGGATATTATAATGCTTTATCTCAAATAGATGATACTCATTATCTCGGTGTTCATAATATGTGGGATATAACCGGAAAAGCTGGAATTTTTACTGTTATTCCTGATGCCTGGTCGATTACTTATGGAACGGAATATAGTTTTGAGCCGCAAAGTGGATTTGATTTTATGTTATCCAGAATAGATGATACCCATCATATCTGCGTTTATCCCTCTCAATACGAAGGTTATATCGCTAGAGCCGTCGTATTAATTGTTGACTCAAACAATTGGACTGTAAATACAGCAGTAGAACCTTTAACATTTGCTACAAATTGTGATGCTTATTCTTTCTTATCAAGGATCGACGATACTCACTTTCTCTGTGCTTATCAAGGTCCGGATTCCGATGGCTGGGCAGTAGTACTAACTGTAAACCCTATTGATTGGTCAATTAGCATGGAAACACCTTTTGAGTATGATGAACAACTTGGTGGTGAGCCTAACTTATCCAAGATAGATAGCACTCATTTCCTCTGTGCTTATAAAGGTGTGGACGCTGATGGATATGCAGTTGTACTAACTGTAGATCCTATTGATTGGTCGATTAGTAAAGAAACACCTTTTGAGTTTGATGAAATGAGGGCAGACTATCCTTATTTATGCAAGATAGATGATGCTCATTATCTCTGTTCTTATGAGGGAACTGGTTCTGATGGTTGGGCAGTTGTATTAAATGTAGAACTTCCTGGAGTGGGAGTAGCAGAGGATGAAATTATATCTAACATTTTCAGACTTTCTAACTTTCCCAACCCCTTCAACCCGGAAACAACTATACGATTCACCACCAAGAACACCGAGAAAAACACTGAGTTATTAATTTACAATTTGAAAGGACAGTTGGTTAAAACATTAATAGACGATCTTCAAGATGCAGGAGAGCATTCAGTTATCTGGGATGGCAGAGACTCTAATGATAAGCGAGTTAGTTCAGGAATCTATTTATATAAATTGAACCTAAATGGCAAAACTGAAGCTGTAAATAAATGTTTGCTGTTGAAGTGAAAAAGCAGCTGCTAACAAGCGTAACTGCGAAGTACCGCAGCATACAGAACATTAAGTGCTATTGATATAACGGGAGGTATACCTACATATACTGCTGTTATTAAATATGATGTTGATGGTGTTTCTCAAAGTGATATTGCGATGAGCAGTGCTGGTGGTGATTCATATTCAGGTATTCTACCTGTACAAAGCGATGGTGCTAGAGTAGAGTATTATATTGATGTAACTGATAATGCAAAAGCAAATGTAACCAGTTCTACTTATAGTTTATTCTGGGGCACAAGCGATATTTCAAACGCTGCTGGTAATATTCGTGAAGTGGATGGAAATGGTGTGCTTCTATATGATGGTTATTATGCTCGAATTACTGGTGTAGCAACTGTTGCCAGTGGAATCTATACCACTTCAAATTTAGATGTTTATCTTCAAGATTCTAATGGTGGTATTAATCTATTTAAATATGGTAGCACAGTTTCAATAACCGCAGGAAATAGTTATACTGCATTGGGTGTTATAGATCAATATAACGGTAAGGCGGAATTAATTCCTGATGATGCTGCAGATATTACTGATAACGGAGCAGGAACAATGCCTTCACCTGCAATCATTACAATTGCTCAATTTCTCGCAAATCCAGAATATTACGAAGGAATGCTCATTGGAATTCAGTATTTATCGAAAGTTTCCGGAACTTGGGGTGCCAACCAAAATTTAACCATGAATGATGGCGGTGTTGATGATATTACTCTTAGAATCGATGGCGATACCGATATAGACGAAAATCCTGAACCTACTTGGCCAAAAGATGTTGTTGGTATTGCTTCTCAATTTGATTATTCATCTCCATATGATTCAGATTATCAAATTATTCCAAGAGCGTTTTCAGACTTTTATCCTGATGGCACTCTTCCCGTCGAGCTTTCATCCTTTACTGCAGTCTATGCAAATAATTATGTGACAGTGGAGTGGGCAACTGCTTCAGAAACTGACGTAATCGGTTTCAATATCTATCGTGCTCATGAAGATAATTTTGAACGAGCAGACAAAGCAAATGTGGATTTAATTCCCGGACATGGAACCACTACTCAACCTAAAGATTATTCATTCATAGATGTAACTGCTGATGCATACTTTACCACTTATTATTACTGGCTTGAAGTAGTGAACTATGGCGGAACCACAGATATTTACAGTTCAATTCAATACGATCCGGTTGATGTTGATGGCGACGGACTGCTTAATACTGTCGTACATTCCTTCCTTAATGATGTGTTCCCGAATCCTGTTCAGGTTGGCGAGAACATTACATTCAAATTCATGATCGGTGGACTTGAAGGAACAATGCGTTCTGTTTCTCTCAATATCTATAACATCAAAGGTGGGTTGGTCAAAGAAGTCATCAATGAAGAGAAGATGGTCGATGATGACTACACAGAAACCTGGCGTGTGACCGATATTGCGAATGGTGTGTATTTCTATCAGCTCAAAACTGAAAATTACCAGGAAACAAAGAAACTGCTTATTCAATAAAATAATTCGAATTAGCCCATTTAAAACCCTCTCCCCCGACAAGTCGGGGCGTGAGGGTTTTTTTTACAATCAACTTCTCATGAATTCCGTTTTTCACTCAATTTAGAAAAAATTTGACAAAGAAATTAGTTATTACATTAAATCAGCTATATATGAATAAGATAAATAATAATGGGCAATTCAAAAATATGTTAACCAAAAAAATTAAAGGAAAAAAAGGAGAAAAAATGAAAAAGTTAATACTATTTGTTTCTTTCATCTTCATTGCTTCGCTTTGTTATGGACAGAATATGATTACTAATGGTGATCTTGAAACATGGACAGATCCAAGCACACCAGCAAGTTGGGATTTAGCTCAAAATGTTTCACAAGAAAGCGTGACAGTACATGGTGGAACGTATTCAGCAAAACATGAATCCGCTACTGGCACCAAATATTTTGGGCATGAGTATACAACTGGAATTACTGCTGGAAATGACTTTACTTTGAGTTATTATTACCTTGATAACGATGATCATGCTAGAACAAGATTGTGGGCAAAATGGAAAGATGCAGGTGGAGCAACAGTCGGTGCGACCATTGAGAGCGCTTACTCTACAGACGATCCAAGCTGGATACAATACTCAAATACAATAACCGCTCCTGATGGAGTAACTCAATTCTATCTTGAAGTTAGAGTTTATAATCAAGATGGTTCTTATGGTGGTTATGTTTATTATGATGATTTTACATTTACTGATGAAGGAGGCGCAACACCAACTATTGACAAGGCATATGCAATAAGTTCTGATGAACTTGAAGTTTTTTATAATATGGATTTGACAACAGTAACTGCTGGTAATTTCGAATTAACAGGTACAGCAACTATTACTTTTAGCACTGCAACTATTGATGGCACTAATGCTAAACTTGTTCATCTTTCCGGTGCATCAACTCCGATGGCTGACGACTACACGTTAGACACAATTTCTGATGGAGCAAAATCAACATATGATTTCTATGCAGGTATCACATCTATTGCATATACAAATACCTTAAATCCTGGTGGAATGATCGATGAAACACATTTCGCAACATTTACAGGAATAATATCAGCGAATGATGCATATAATAATGTATGGATCAGTGATGCGGCTGGAGCATATAATGGTGTGTTAATTTTTGATTATACCTTTTATACTTTAGTCGATGTTGGTGATGAAATACTTTTAAAAGCTAAACGCGCAACCTATAATAACCTGACTGAATTAGTGAACCCAGAATTAATAAACACAATATCAACCGGCAATTCTCCTTACGGACCAACAGATATTGATGGCTCAGATATTAACGAAACAATTGGAGTAGATACAAATCCGGCAGAATCATGGGAAGGGCAATTCGTAAAAATCGAGAATTTCTATGTGGATTCATATAGTACCGCTGATTACGAATACCGTTGTATGTGGTCTGATGCAAAAACTGACTATTATTTCATAGTTGGCGATAATGTTGATTATCATTTAAGCAATATCTCACTTACTGTTGGTGCAACCTATTCTTGGATTATTGGTGTTGTAGATTGGAATAGTCCAAATTATCGTATCAATCCAAGAAGCAATAGTGATATTTGTACAATTCCACCAGAAAATGTTACTATTCAAATCAATGGTAATGATGTAGTTCTCACATGGGCTCCCGGTAGCGCTAAAACCACTTTCAATGTATATCGTTGTAGTGATCCTTATGGAACTTTTGTAAAAATAAATACATCACCTGTAACTGAGACTACTTATACTGATGTAGGTGCAGCAACTACAGAAACAAAATATTTCTATTATATCACTGAAGAATAGTGAAAGGAAATTTTGAAGGGCAGGGGAAAAATACTTCTGCCCTTTTTTATTTATGGGGTATTTGTGATTCGATCTAAATGGTTATTAAGTTTGCTGCTTGGTTTGTTCGTTATTTCTACGCTTTATGCTGATCCTCCAATCGGTTATTATGATTCTACTGTGGGTTTAAGTGGAAATGAATTAAGAGCTGTATTGCATGAAATTATTAGCACGAACACGAACACAAATTATTCCAACAGTGTAGCAATTATGTATAGTGCTATTGATAATGATAATGGCTGGATTAGATGTGTTTATTCAGGATATTCAGTAGCACATCCAGTCGGAGATCCATCCACACCAAATTCTTTTTCTTGTGAGCATTCTTATTGTCAAAGTTGGATAGATATTGAGTTGGAGGGAACTGAAAATAGCATTGCCAAAGCAGATATGCATCATCTCTTCCCAGTAAAAAGCTCTATAAATAGTGCTCGCAGCAATCATCCCTTTGATATGGTTCAAAATATTACGAATTCTTATACGGAAGACGGAGATATCACAGTAAGCTATTTGGGTACAAATCAAGATAACTATGTGGTTTTTGAGCCTGATGAATTACACAAAGGAGACGCTGCTCGTGCCTTGCTGTATTTTATTGTTCGGTATGAGACAGGTCTGTCTTTTGGAAATGTGGATATGTTGGAAACGCTTTTGGAATGGCATTATGGCGATTCTGTGAGCATAAAAGAAATAAATCGGAATGATGCGATCTATGATTTTCAGGAAAACCGAAATCCCTTTATCGATCATCCTGAATTTATCGAAGAAATTTGGATAGGAGAACCATCAATTTATGTTACTTTTCCCAATGAAACAATTACTCTGGGCACGAATTTAACTTACCCAATAAATTGGTTCACACAATATTTTTACAATAATGTAAAAATCGAACTTATCAATAGCAGTTCGGGGGTTACTACTGAATTGATTTCTTCTACAGAAAATGATGGAGAATAGGAATGGACGATTATGCAAAATATTGAACCAAATGATAATTATCGAATTAGAATTTCCGATATTGATAACAGCAGTTTTTTTGATGAAAGCAACCAGAATTTTTCAATAATCCTTACAGATCCCCAATCGGATCTATTTATCTCGGAATATTGTGAAGGCTCAAGCTACAATAAATATATCGAAATTTATAATGGAATAGGGGCTTGTGTTGATTTTTCAAACTATAAGTTAAAAATATATTACAATGGAAACCAATGTCCGCTGAATACAATTGAATTTTCCAATCTGTTAAATAAAGATGAACTTTTTGTAATTGCAAATCCATCAGCAAGCGATGAAATCCTCGATAATGCGGATTGGCTTTTTGGTGGGCTTCAGTTCAATGGAGATGATGTAGTTGCTTTGTATCAAAATGATGAACTTATTGATATTATCGGTAATATTGGAGAAGATCCGGGGAGTGGTTGGGATGTTTCAGGAATTGTTAATGCAACCAAAGATCATACATTAGTTCGCAAAGAATTTATCTCCACCGGAAATTCTGATTGGGATTTATCAGCAGGAACAAACTCCGATGATTCTGAATGGCTTGTATATGATTGTGATACTTTCGAATATATCGGCTCGCATATTATGAATATTCAACTCGATACACCTGCAAATGTTGTCCTAAGTTTAGATGGAACAAATATTATCATCACCTGGGATCCGGTAGTTCGGGCAGAAGTCTATCATGTTTATTCATCCTCTAATCCTTATACAGGTTTCGAAGAAGATTCTTCGGGTGTCTTCAACGGTGCTACTTGGACTGCACCTATAAATGACAATAAACGATTTTATCGTGTAACAGCCGATTAAAGAAAATGAAAACGAGAATTGTGATATTTATCCTAATGTTAAATTTAACATTCGTAACTAATATTTTTGCTGATACTAATTTTAGAGTTATGTCTTACAATGCTCTTAATTTTGATGGAACATCCCGTCTTTCCGATTTCCAGACAGTTCTATTAAATACCAAACCTGATATTGTAATCTGCCAGGAAATCGTCTCGGAAGCAGGTGCAAATGCGATGCTTTCTGTATTAAATGATGCTATTGGAGGTTATGCTCGAGCTGATTTTGTCCTCGATACTGATCTGAATAATATGCTGTATTATAAGACTTCTCTCGGTACCTTGGTAAGTCAGAATGAGATTGATACATCACCTCGAGATATTTCCGAGTATGTATTGAGTATCGATGGAAATCCAATCAGATTTTACAGTTGCCATCTGAAAGCTTCTGATGGCTCAGTTAATGAAGCAGAACGTTTAGCAGCAGTAACTATTCTTCGCAATCATCTGAACGGGCTTTCAGCAGAAACAGAATTTATCATCGTAGGAGATATGAATTTTTACACCAGTTCTGAACATGGTTATCAGAAATTCATTGCAAATGAAACAAGTAATATTGGACGTTCACAAGACCTATGTTCCGAAGTAGGAAATTGGCACGATAATTCTTATTATTCAGAAGTCCATACACAATCCACTCGTTTAGATGCCTTTGGTTATGGTGCTGGTGGTGGATTAGATGATAAATTTGATTTCATTTTTGGAAATTATGGAATAAACAATGGTTCAGGGATCGAGTACATTTCTGGTAGTTTCACTTCCTACGGAAATGATGGAGATCATTTTGATCAATCCGTGAATGACGGAACTAATTCCGCAGTTCCTGATTCGGTTGCCAATGCGCTCTATTATGCTTCCGACCATCTGCCTGTTTACGTCGATTTCGTTAGTTTGAGTGGGACACAATCATATCTTTTCATTTCCGAATATATTGAAGGAAGCAGTTTTAATAAAGCAATTGAAATTTATAATGGAACCGGAGCATCGGTTGACCTTTCTGCATACAGTTTGGAAAAAGATATAAATGGTGATAATGTGTGGGGAAATACTTATAATTACAGCGGAACAATAGCTAATGGAGACGTTTTTGTACTTGCAAACTCACTAGCAGATTCCTTGATTTTGAATGTTGCTGATGATATTGATAATTTTGTAATTAATTTCAATGGAAATGACCAGGTTCGTTTGCTTAAATATGGTGTTGAGATAGACAGGATCGGAATCCCCGGTGATGTTTCTTTTGGAGAAAATGTTACTTATGTGAGAAAATCAACTATAACCGAACCGCAAAGCGGACCGCAATATCCTAGTTCCAACGGAGAATGGGATGAATATCCGGTAGATACTTTCAGTTATATTGGAAGTCATTATGCAGTCAATCCGACAATTACAGTAACTTCTCCAAATGGCAACGAGGAATGGGAGAGAGGAAATTCTTATGATATAACCTGGACTTCCAGCGATTTTACAGGCAATGTCAAGATCGATCTTTATAAGGAACCTGTGAGAGATTATTCCGAACTTGTCAGCTCGACAGATAATGACGGATTATGGCAATGGGATATTCCTTCCGAACAGACAATAGCAAGTGATTATAAGATTAGAATTTCCGATGCAAACGATGGAAATCCTTTTGATGAAAGCGATAGCTTCTTTTCCATTACCGGAACTCAAACAACAACAGACCTTTTTATTTCGGAATATATCGAAGGAAGTAGCTATAATAAAGCTATCGAGATTTATAATGGAACGGGTTTAACCATAAACCTATCTGAATATGAAATCTGGAAAATTGAGAACGGTGGTAGTTGGCCCGAACGGGCATTAACATTATCAGGTTACTTAGCAGTAGACAGAGTATTGGTGATTGCTAACCCAAGTGCATCATCTGATATTTTAGATATTGCTGATACAACTTGGTATTATGCCAACTGGAATGGTAATGATGCAGTTGGAATTGCCAAAGACATCGAGGGAACAATGACGCTCATCGATGCTATTGGTGAAGAGGGCACTAACCCAGGAACTGGCTGGAATGTTGCTGGAGTAACTAATGCAACATTAAATAATACTATTGTAAGAAAATCTACTGTCACTGTTGGAAATACGGATTGGACTTCTTCAGCCGGGACAAATACAAATGATTCCGAATGGGAAGTTTATCCTGAAGATACATTTGGTTATCTTGGTTTTCATATTGCAGGACAACTTAATGCCCCAACTAATATAACGATCATGGTTTCTGAAACATCAGTAACTATTTCCTGGAATGAAGTTGTTGGAGCTAGTGTATATCATATTTATTCATCTGACTATTCACAAAGCGGGTTTGAACTCGATCAGACAGGATCATTTAACGATAATAGTTGGACAACTTCAATACAATCAGCAAGAAAGTTTTATTATGTAACTGCTGAGTAAGAGGAAATGAAGACGGGAAGAATCTCGCAAAAAGCTTAGTAAATTCTACTGGGGAGATCCTTCGC
>Ga0268277_1000863_pt1 | contig 22816 bp, 20 predicted proteins | sample saktaG_5_FD_190132 | JGI IMG/M metagenome (GOLD analysis project Ga0268277, IMG submission 190132) | Saline water microbial communities from Sakinaw Lake, British Columbia, Canada - sak_2010_1_5_50m | ecosystem: Environmental > Aquatic > Non-marine Saline and Alkaline > Saline ...
ATACCAAGACGGCGGAAACGCTTCGCTTCGGCTCGGGCGTGGCGGAATTCCTCCCCCCAACCCCCTCCTTCCGCCACGCCCTCGCTCGGACTGCCCTTTTTTTCGGCGGAATTGGAGGCCGTGCCAATATCATTGGCGCGCCGCCTAAACCTTAATTCAGAGTACAAAATATTTCATCTATTATCAAGTGGCTGATGAACCAAGATTATGTATTTCTTGTATTTTTTTAAATATTTTTTCAACTTCTTGACTTGTTGGAGCATTGGAAATATCGACATGATCAAACCTACGATTATGACTTTCCTGATTTAGGACTTCAAAAAACCAAGGGAAACTTCCTTTTTCATTTAAAATATTTTCCGCAATTTTAGCGATTTTCTTTTGTTCTTCAGTGCAATCACTTTTCCCTAAAATGTCTTTTATTTCCGACAACACAATTTCAAGCGCCGGCTGTGCAATTTGCTTCTTTCTTGGATCTATCTCTCTCCTGAATTTTATGCGTTCAATACTCCCGTCACTCTTTACTTTTTTATATTCAGCTACAATTTTTAAACAAACCTCTTCCAACCAAATACGACAATAAAAAATTGCGGAGCGAATATCCTGCGTTTCCGGTTTTAGAAAACTCTCAATTTTTGCTTCAAAATTTGCCGGATTTCCTTTTTCGCAAAAATCTATTCCAGTTTTTCCAGAATATAAAACATACCTTTTTTGCGCCTCTTTTTTAAATAGGTTAGCAATTTTTTCATCAAAAAATCTATCATGCGAAGTGATTACAAATTGGCATTCACTCAAATATTTATTTGCTTGTTCCCATTTTTCGCCAAACACTTCTTTTCCATTTTCTTCGGTGAAATTACCAGAGAGCAAAAAAGCTATATTATCCCGATGATCTGAATCAATTGCGTTTATCGCGTCATCAAAAATAAGGACCGGTACTGTATATTTCATTGCACGAGCCAATAAAGACGCAAGCCCTAATGTTCTTAAATGTCCTTCGCTAAGAAGATGTAGAGCGTTGCAGGTTTTATTCACATCTTTTTCATATTTAACACAAAATTTTTCTTGTATGCTTTTAGGGAAATGAATGGTCTTTACCTTTTCGCCGTCATGGTCATATAAATTGAGGGCGCGATAAAAACCTGTTGCATTATCATCGATATCCGCCCCCTCTTTTAAAATTGAACTTGATTGAAATGATTGGATAGATTCGTAAAAAGTAGGATATACATTTAATAGTTTTCGAAAACTATCGGAATTATTGGACTGATCAATAATTTTCTGTAACCTTTCCTCATTTGTCTTTTTGATTTGTTGCTTTGCAGAGAAAACATTGTTTTGATCTTGAAGTTTTGTAAATTCTTCTCGAAGTTTTTGAATTTTTGCCTCTTTATCTGGTTTCGCCTTTAAAATTTCTTCTCTGTTCTTTTTGTAATCTAAAATCGCTTTTTCTATGTCTAATAGGATTGAAAAATTAACTCCAAATGAATTCTCACACGCTTCAATAAATATCTTTATTTCTTGCTCTAACTTTGTTTCTAGTACAACAAAATTAATTTCAGGTATGGTTGGCTTTTCTTTCTTTCCGGCGATACCTTTCCAATTATCTTCAATAAGATTTTGTTGGATTTTCTGCCAATCATCTCGGATTGTTCTAAAACTTATACCTCGCAAATCCATCTCCAATTTTGTTTTTTCGGTTTTCCAGTCAGTTAATTGTTTTAATTTTTTTAATTCCTTTTTTGTTTTTTGGCGTGGATCAGTAACCACACCAGAACGCTTAAATATTCCACCGCTTTGTTCAAATGGCGTGTCGCAAAGCGGGCATTTATTATCTTTATATCCTTGAAAAATAATATTCGCTGATTGAAAAAGGCTTTCGAAATCAAGTTTCTTCGCATTGTCGGTAATATTTTTTTCGTATTTTTTCCATTCGGTAATTTTGGAATTAAAAATCTTAATTTTCTCTCGAAAATCTTTTGTTGAAAATTCCGTACTTAAATCTTTTTCTATTGCTTCAAGTTCTGTACGAAGTTTTTTTCCGTCTCCTTCAAGCTCCGTCTTTTTTTCATCAAAACTTTTGTCACCAATCAATTTGCCTAATTCGTCACTTACTATATTCTCTTCTTTTTTAGCTTCTTCAACTGCTTTTTCCTGCTCTATTTTTTTATTGTTCCAATCCAACCAAATTCGCCAATTTTCCCTTTCAGTTCTGTTTTTCTCGTTATCAGTCGGGGAAAGATCTTGTCCAAATTCCTTGAAAAAATCAACGACATCAGAAAATCCAAAAAGTTCGCCTAATACTTCTTGAAACTCGCTACTCGGCTGAATTGCCAGTTTTGCAAATTTCTCAATCCGATTTTTTTCTAAGAAACAACGATCAAAAATTGGATTCGGGATTGAAACGGTATCGTCCGCTAAAGTTAGCTTTGTTGTATTAAAATTTGGCTCATTATTGTCGGTATTTTGAAAATAACTTCCCGTTGGTTCAACTTGTCTTTCAGTATGTTCTGAAGTGTCTCCCGTAAGAGCCCATTCTAAAGCTTCACAAAGACTTGTTTTTCCTCCTCCGTTTGGAGCAAAAAATAGGGTTGCTTTTTCATTAAAATCTATCTTGCGACCCTTGCCGTCATTATTCGCTTGGAAACCCCGAAAATTTACTATGTCAATTTCTTTTAATCTTATTGTCGGGGTTTGTGAATTTTGCGAAACTGTTATTTCATTTTGATCAGGTAATGCAACTTCTTTAACTTGTTTTTTAAAAGTATCATCGGTCAAAAACTTTTCAATTTGTTCCAAAATATAAATCTTTCTTTGGATTTTTGTTTTTGGCGCAAAATCATCAAATCCGAGCCATAAAATTTTTAGAAAACTTAGGTATTCTTCGCTGATATTTTCCTTGGCTTTTTCTTGAGCAAGAAAATTTTGGAAAAATTGTCGTAATGTTGTTCTTTCTTCATTCATAAAGTCGCTTCATTTAATGTCGCCTTTTCTTCAAGGTTGTGGACAAATTTATCAATATCAGAAATCCTTACCTCTAAACCATCTTTCTTGATAAAACTAAAATAGCGTTCGGTGTCAATAAATGATTTTGGCGAAATGAACACAGAATAAGATTTTGTCCCATTTTTAACATATTCCTCAAGGTGTCGATGTACCGAAAATGATTCTCTGATATGCTGTTGCGTTCCAGTCAATAAAGTTACCTCGACTAAAATCGTGTTTTTTTCTTCCATGCATTCAATATCAGGGCTTCCGCCAGAAGCAAAACTCGTGGGCAATCCTTCATCATCGGACACAAAATTTGGCTTTACTATAACATTTGGTAATTTTTTAAGAATAGCCAATGAAGTTAAAAACTCCAATCGCAAAGGCTGTTCAATAATTTTCAAAATGTCATCACTGGAAGACTTTTTTTGCGCCAAATTAAGCAGTTCGTTTTTAATTGATTCCCAAGCATAATGGTTGACCCATTTTTCTAATTCTGCTTTTGTGGTTTTTGCTGGAGCTTTAAATACGGAAAGCGTAGCGATTAAGGCATGATCAACTTGTCCGATATATCCAAAAAATTCTTTTTCCGTTTCAAATTCTTTGTATGAAATATAATTTTTCAAAATATAATCTACTGTTGCAGTTTCTTTTGTGTTTATATCTATAAAACGACCGCCGCCACGCAAGGAAAGCAGGCCAGTTAAACGCATTTTGCGAATAAAATCATCGGGATAATCTCCTAAAATAGAGTTATCATCTCTTTTTGTTTCATTCAGCAATCCATAACAAAGTTCTAAAATCACTTCATTGCTTGGCGAATAACCGTATTTTTTTCTTAATTTCTTTATTTCTCGATATAGACTTTCGGCATCGTCATTTTTCCAACACAGTAATAAAGGTATTTCCAATCTTGATATTCCAGCACCTTTGTATTCAGGATCATTATTCAAAAATTTTATCGTTTGTATCAGTAAAATCAATGGTACATTTTTATTCAAAACTCTGCGGAATGGATTTTGTCGTTGATATTTTGCAAAAGCATTGGCAAAAATCATTAATTCGTTTTCTGGCTTCTCTTTGTCCAATAACATTTTTCCGCTTTCAGAAAATTTTATTTCTTCGTTTGGCCAATACCAAACAAAACCAAGCTCTTTGGCAATTTTAAACCAAGTATCAAATCTAGATGGCCAACCTTTTTCAAAACCTGCTTCTTTGTGGCTTTGTGGATTGTCGGAAAATACTTTTTCAGTTTCTGTTTTGCTTAATTCAATCTCATTTTTCCATTTATTTTTTACGGCCGAGGATATTTTCATGGGCTGGTATAATCCTTTTTTAATTAAAGCTTTAGCAACTTTATCAATGATTTTGTTCATTAAAATTTCGCCATCATATTCCGCCAAAACCATCAAAAAATCTTTTAACCGTTCAGGATTTCTCATCGTTGTTGTAAATAGCAATGGCTTGTATTCAGATTGTCGTTTATTCATAAGTTTAATAATTAGTAATTAAAACTTCTTTAATTACCTTCTTACCGTTATTGTGATAATTAATGTAGTTGCTTTCTATTTTATGCACCTTATATTTTTTCATCCATTCCAGCAACAGGTCATTTTTGCTTCCGTTATAATGCGTAACATTTGATAAAGCAAATTTAACACCCTTTTTGTCTAAGACATCAATCATTTTTAGTAAATTTGCTTCTGATTCTTGGTTCCATAACTTATTATATTCACTTGCGGATATCAGGTATGGAGGGTCTAAATATACAAAATCGTTTTTCAGATATTTTCTATCAGAAAAAAACTTTTTGAAATCCTTTGAGGTTATAGATATTTTTTTATCATGCACAAAATCAAAGTAGCCATTCAGGGCATTAACTACATTTTTGTTAAAATCAACATTTCCAACAGGAAGATTGAATTTTCCACCGCCGTTAAATCTTAACATTCTATTGAAGCCATAAATAAGCAGGATATATAAAATAAGGGGGTCGTTTTTCTGAAAATTATTTACGCATGTTCTCAATTTATCGTATCCCTCTTTATTAAATCTTGCGTAATAGGTTTTTTTAAATTCTTTTTTTAGAGAATCTGGAACAACATCTTTTTTGTATGAATGCGAAAGTTTGTATTTGTGAATAATTTTCTCGGCATCTTTAAAAAACTTTTTTGAATTTTTTGAGCTGGCAATTAAGAGTTTATGAATATTTATTAGATGCTTGTTTATGTCATTGAGAAAATATTTTTTCGCTTCAATATTCAAAAATACAGTGCCTCCGCCTACAAAAGGTTCGTAAAAAGTATTTATTTCTTTGGGAAATAAATTTACCAATTGTTTCATCAGTTTGTATTTATCCCCGACATAAAATAGCGGAGATCTTTTTATTTTATTACTCATATCTTTGATTTTGTTACGAACAGATATTCTTTGTGATTATTAAAATTAGTGTTGCCCGCATTGAAATGTCTGTAATTTTTCTCAAAAACTTTGGTTGGGCCCTTTTTTTGTAAAATCTTTTCAATTTCTTGGAGTGTGATTTTATTTCTTGAGGAATTACTTTTTGAATCGTAAGTATTATTATACGAAACAACCAAGAATTGAGCGTCAATATCTCTCACGAGTTCTGCAAATTTTTCTTTGGCATTTGCTCGGCAATAATCGCTCATATTTTCTGATTCTGGTTTTAGCGCAACTCCATACAGCTTTGGCTTATCCCATTTGGTCAATGTTTCAAGTACATGATAAAAACGGCTGTATTGTCTGGAATTATAGGGCGGATCAATATAAACCACATCCGCCTTTATCTTTTTTGCCAGAACATTTGTATCTTCTTGAAAAATAGATATTTCACCGGCATCAATCGGATCAATCGGTTTCATAAAAAAGCTGTCATTTATAAAATCCTTTTTAAAGTAGGCATCGAAATGTCCAACGGTGTTAGCGATTTTATCGGCCGTATAAAGTAATGATGCAATTAGCATATAGTATTCTTTCTCTGTTAAATTCTTTTTGTTTTCTTCAATATTTTCTCTTATAAACCCGATAACTTTTGCTGAATTATTGCTGAAAAATTTTCCACCAAAGTTTTTAGAAAAATAATTATCTTCTAAATCACCACTACAAATATTATTATAGCTTTTGATGATGTTATCTATCTTATTTTTATCCCATTCTTCATTTCCGAAGAAGGCGCGATATATTGCGTAATTAGAATGTAAAAAATCATTTAATAACACTTTCCCGAAGTGTTTTGTGGCCACGGCTGATATAACACCTGTTCCTGCAAAAATATCTGCAAAAGAATTTCCGCTACATTCTTTGTTAATAATAGAAAAAATCCATTCAATTAGTTTGTGTTTATTTCCAATATATCTGCGATTATGTAATTGAATATGATTTTCTTTTACTTGTGGAATATAAAAATAATTTTCTTTGATTTTTTCAGCGCTTATCTCATAAGATGGTCTTTCAATTTCTAATAAAGCGAAAAGTGTCCCTTGAGTACCGTCGGCAACATAATCAAAGCTTTTGTTTTGTTTGTTTAATTTTTCGTAAAAACTATAATGACCATTTTCGGAAACAATAATAAAATCAATAACAGGAATTCCCATTATTTCTCCTGCTTGAGATATTTTTTCAACAATTTGAGTATCTTTTTCGCTTGGTGAAAAATTTCCTGACGGATGATTATGAACTAGAATAATACTCGCGGCGTTTAATTCTGTTGCGGGATAAAATATTTCTCTTGGGTGAAGTAGTGTTTTATCAAGTAATCCTATGCTAATAATTTCTTTTTTGAGTAGGAGGTTTCTTGCATTAAGATATAGACAAAGCAAATGTTCCTTTTTTTTATCCCTTAAATCATAGGTGAGTGATAAAACATCTTGAGAATTTTTGATGACAATTTCGTTTGATTTTTCATCTGCGTTGAATCTTTTTACTAAAGAAATTGCGGAAGCAATTTGTAATGCTTTGGCTTGGCCGATTCCTGAAATTTCCAATAAGTTATCAACCGTAATATTTAAAAAGTTTTTACCGAATTTCTTGATAATGTTTTCTGAAAGTTGCCTAACATTTTTTCCTTTTATGCCACTACCTAAAACAATTGCCAAAAGATCACTTTTTGAAAGTGCATCTGCCCCTTTTTGGAGAAATTTTTCTCTTGGACGATCAATTTTTGGTATATCCTTAATCTTTGGCATAGTTTCTACTTTATTAAATCATCAACGCCAACACTAAGTGCTTTGGCTATTTTTGACAAAGTTTCTATTGTCGGATTTTTATTTGCGCCGGACTCAATTTTAATAATGGTGTTATATGTAACATCGGCTAATTTTGACAATCTGTCCTGCGAAACACCCATTTTATTTCGGTATTTCTTTATATTATCGGCAATAGTTGATTTGTTGTTTGACTTCATAGTAATATATTACTATAATTAAAATAATAGCGATTGATGTTTCTTAATCTATTACTATGTTATCAAATTTTTTAAGTTTCGTAAACAAAAAAGGGAGTTCCTTACCGTTGCCCGCGCACGGGTGGGTTGGGGCAAGGGCAACATCTCTTTTGGCGGCGCATTTCGCTTTGCGAAATACGGCCTCCAATTCCGCCGAAAAAAAGGGCAGTCCGAGCGAGGGCGTGGCGGAAGGAGGGGGTTGGGGGGAGGAATTCCGCCACGCCCGAGCCGAAGCGAAGCGTTTCCGCCGTCTTGGTATCAAGACATCAAAGCAAAACAATTTTCAATTCCTTTTAAGAAAAATTTGGCGGGCGGGCGTTAAAAAATTGAAAGAAAATTGTTTTGCTTTGCTCGCCGAGTTTCGGCGGGCGGAAACGCGGAGCGGAGCTAATCGAACATTTTCCGTTCAAAAAAGGTTCGAGCTTCGTTCAGCAATTGCGACCAAGTTAAACTTTTTTCAAATTCAGAGGCGATTGGTTGCTCGCTCGCCCCGCCTTCGGCGGGTCTCGCTTCGCAAAAAGCCCTGTATTTCGGAATTAAATCATAGGGTCGGACAAATTCAAATTCAGTTTTTTGGGAAAGCAAACGGCGGTTCGGAATTGCGAAGCAATTCACAAATGAAATTTGTATCCAATTTTTTCCTTTCCGACTCTGGCGGAATACAAAGCAAGTTTTTAATCCCGCGCTTTTGGCCAAAGGCGACTAATAATTAAGGAGCAAACATTATGAAAATAAAATATTTTTTATACGCTAGAAAATCAACCGAGGACGAAGAACGGCAAATAATGTCTATTGAAGCCCAGCTCGCGGAGTTGACGGAATATGCCAAGCGGGAAAACATAGAAATTTCGGAAACCTTTATTGAAAGTAAAAGCGCAAAGAAACCCGGCCGAGAAATTTTTAACGAGATGATGAGTAAAGTCCACGAGAGCAAAGAACCAATCGGCTTGATTGCGTGGCACCCCGACAGATTGGCTCGCAATTCCGTTGACGGCGGACAAATAATTTATAGCATAGACATCGGCAAGATTGTTTCTTTGCGCTTTCCCACCTTTTGGTTTGAGCCAACTCCGCAAGGTTTGTTTATGCTTCAAGTCGCCTTTGGCCAGTCCAAATATTATTCCGACAATTTGTCGGAAAATGTAAAGCGCGGGATTAGGCAAAAACTCAGGCGGGGCGAATGGCCGGGCCTTGCGCCGTTCGGCTATGTGAATAATCCGAAAACAAGAACCATTGAGCCCGAACCAACAAAATCAAGGTGCGTTACTAAAGCGTTTGAGGAATTTTCGCAAGGCCGGCACACTCTGGAAAGTTTGGGCCAACGCCTGAGTTTTTGGGGCGTGGTGAGCGGAACCGGAAAACCGATCTGTAAAGCAACAATTCAAAGAATGCTGACAAATCCCGTATATCTTGGAATTATCAAACATAACGGCGAAAGCTATGAAGGTGGTTTTCCGGCAATTGTTTCCCGAGCGACTTTTGAAACCGTCCAAAAAGTATTAAAACAGCGAGCAAGACCCCGCAAAAGCAAAAAGAGGCACAACTTCCCATTTGTGGGATTGCTCACTTGTGGCGAGTGCGGCGGAGCGATTACCGCGCAATTTGCCCACGGACACGGCGGAACCTATCGTTATTATCGTTGCACAAAAAAACTGGGCAAATGTTCGCAAAGATATTTGCGCGAGGACTTGCTCGCCGATCAATTAAAATCACGGCTTCAAAATGTCGCCCTTGGCGACGACTGGGCGGAAAAAATGAAAGCTCAAGTTGATGTTTGGGAAAAGGAAAATGTTTTGTCGTCGCAATCTTTCGCCCAAAATCTTGATGAGAAAATAAAAGAGGCGGAAACAAAACTTGATAAGCTGGTCAACGCTTTTTTAGACGGAAGTATTGAAAAAGAAACCTACCTTGTGAAAAAGGACGAACTCATCAAAACAAAAACAGACCTTAACAAAAGAAAGTCTGATTTTGGGCGAAAGGGAAACAATTGGATTGAACCTTTGCGAAATTGGATAAATACCGCTCACCACGCCGAAAAACTTGCTTTGTCCAATGATTTTTACGAAATAAAATCATTGGCGGAAAAAATTGGAACGAACCGCCGTTTGCTTTCCCAAAAAACTGAATTTGAATTTGTCCGACCCTATGATTTAATTCCGAAATACAGGGCTTTTTGCGAAGCGAGACCCGCCGAAGGCGGGGCGAGCGAGCAACCAATCGCCTCTGAATTTGAAAAAAGTTTAACTTGGTCGGGGTGGCCGGATTTGAACCGGCGGTCTCCCCGGCAATGCCGGGGCGCCTTAGAATTAACTGAGCATTATTTTAATAATCGGGGATACCAGACTCGAACTGGTAATCTCTCGCTCCCAAAGCGAGTGCCCTAACCAATTAGGCTAATCCCCGACAGGATAAAACAATAATAGCAGAACAAGCCCCCATCGTCAACAATATCCACTTGGCAAAGACCTTATTTATGCTATAATTTAAAAAATGACTGAAAAAGAAAAAATTGGAAAAATAGGAGAAAACCTGTCTGTAAAATATCTAAAAAAAAACGGTTACAAAATATTACAGAGAAACTTTAAACAGCTGCCTTGGGGAGAAATAGATATCATCACAAAAAAAGATAACTATCTTGTTTTTATTGAAGTTAAAACCCTGACGGCTCAATCCACGCTATATTTAGCAGAGAACAAAATTGGTCCCCATAAAAAAAGAGCGCTTTTAAGAGTCATTCAAATATATCTCAACAGAAAGCGCTTGGCGCTGGATTGCTTGTGGCAAGTTGACGCTATTTTTATTAAACTTGATTTTCCAAACAGAAAATTTAAACTTAAACATTTGGAAAATATATTTTATTAATTGAACCTAAGTATTAAATGTGTTTATGATAACTGACTTCATTGAAAAACTGCGCAAAAAACCTGAAGCAACTAGAGCTTTGATCATCTGGATCTCCACAATCGCAATTATGGCTGTTATTGTTATTGTTTGGCTCTTTTCAGTGTCAAGCCAAGGATGGCTTCCTTTTGCTCCAGATTCATCAGAAAAAACTGGATTTGTTCAGGAGGGCCGTTTAAGTAAAATTTCGGATTTTTTTAACGAAACTAAGGGAGATTTTCTCTATTTAAAGGATAACTTAAGTAAAACTATGGGTGATTTTTTTGCCGGCAAAGATGAGCCGAAAGAAGTCCCGACCGAACTGCAAGAATACTTACCAGAAGAAACGAAACTAAATCCACCATTGATCTTGCCAAAAACTGATTAATTTTATGCCTAAAGAAAACATTATATCACAACCAATTGTTCAAGAAATGCAACACTCTTACCTTGATTACGCAATGAGTGTTATTGTTTCAAGAGCGCTACCAGATGTAAGAGATGGCTTAAAGCCGGTCCACAGGCGTATCCTTTATGCTATGTACCGACTGGGTCTTACTAGTGATGCCAGGTTTAGAAAAAGCGCCATGGTTGTCGGTGAAGTTTTGGGAAAATATCATCCTCATGGAGATACTGCTGTTTATGACGCCTTGGCAAGAATGGCTCAAGATTTTTCCTTACGATATCCATTAATCAGGGGTCAAGGAAATTTTGGATCTCTTGATGGCGATAAACAGGCTGCAATGCGTTATACCGAAGCAAAATTAGAAAAAATTACCACCCATCTATTAGAAGAAATTGACAAAGAAACCGTTAAGTGGGTGCCAAATTATGATAATAGCCGTAAAGAGCCAAGCGTTTTACCAGCAAAATTTCCCAATCTGCTTCTTACGGGATCGGTTGGTATTGCGGTTGGTATGGCAACAAATATTCCCCCCCATAATCTTTCTGAGGTAATTACTGCCACCATTGCTGTTCTTGAAAATCCCAAGATAGCTTCTCAAGAAATTTCAGAATTCATCCCTGGACCCGATTTTCCCACAGGCGGAAGTATCTACGATAAAAAGGCAATTGTTGAAGCTTACACTCAAGGACGCGGTTCTTTTGTTTGTCGCGCAAAAGTAGAAATTGAAGAAAATAAATACAATGGTTATAGTATTATTGTTTCTGAAATCACATGGCAAACAAACAAAGCTCAATTGGTTGAAAAAATAGCAGACCTTGTGAGAAGCAAAAAGCTTGTCGGTATCAGAGGAATTCGTGATGAATCAAATCGCGAAGGTGTAAGAATTGTCATTGAATTAAAAAAGAATTTTCAGCCCAAGAAAATATTAAATAGACTCTATAAATTAACCGATCTTCAAAAAAGCTATCACCTTAATCTCTTGGCCCTAATAGATGGAATACAACCTCAAGTTTTATCTCTCAAAGAAATTTTAGAAAAATTTATTGAACATCGCCTTATCGTTATTAAAAAACGCTCAGAGTTTGAATTGAGAGAGGCAGAAACAAGAGCCCATCTTTTAGAGGGATTCAGCAAAGCTATTAAAAATATTGAAGCGGTAATTGCTACCATTAAGGCATCAAAAGACAAGGAATTGGCTAGGAAAAATTTAATAAAAAAGTTTGAGTTTAGCATAGAGCAAGCAGAAGCAATATTAAAGATGCGCCTTCAGGCCCTTTCGGGGCTTGAAACAAAAAAAATAGAAGACGAACTCCAAGAGAAAAAGCAATTGATTAAAAGATTAAAAGCGCTAATTTCAAGTCCCGAAGAGATGAAGAAAACTTTAAAAGAAGAACTCTCAATGATTAAAGACAAATACGGCGATGAAAGAAGAACTAAGGTTTTTGCCCGTCCCCTTAAGATGGCAGAAGAAGAAGAGTTAGTTCAAGACAGCGATGTAGTTATTGTTATTACCAAAAACGGTTATATTAAAAGATCCCCGATTGAAACATACAAACAACAACACCGAGCAGGGTTAGGCGTCTCCGCTATTACGACAAAAGAAGAAGATCCGGTAAAACTTTTCCTCTTCGCATCAACAACTGATAGATTGCTTTTCTTTACCAACAAAGGAAAGGTTTTGTCTCTTCGAGTTTATGAGGTGCCGGAAAGCAGCCGCATTTCAAGGGGAAAGCCCATTGTTAATCTTATGGAATTGGGAGCGCAGGATAAAGTAACGGCCGTTTTGGTTCTTAAAAAAGAGATTTTTCAAAATAAAGAAAGTTTCCACATTGTGATGGCAACGCAAAGTGGTATAATCAAGAAAACGCCCATTAAAAACTTTGCAAACATTAGGCGTTCTGGCATCAGGGCAATTCATCTAAAGTCACAAGATGTTTTGGGTTGGGCTGGTCTTGTACAAAACGAAGATGATATTCTCTTGGTTACAAGAAATGGCCAATCAATTAAGTTTTCCTCAAAAGATGTTCGTTCAATGGGGCGTAATTCTGCCGGCGTACATGGTATTCGCCTCAAAAAAGAAGATATGGTAAAAACTATGGCCGTTATCAGGAAAAAGGAACAAAAAATACTCTTAGTTCTTAGTAAAAATGGTTTGGGCAAAAAAACTGCTCTTAAAAAGTTTCGCACGCAGAAACGGGGCGGTTCGGGCATAAAGGCCATGCAAATTAATGAAAAAACCGGTCCTTTGACAGGAGCTATCGTCTTGAGGGAAGAAGAAAGTTTAATTGTTATTTCAACTCACGGAAAGCTTATCCGCGTGGCATTAAAAAATATTCCTACTTTAAATAGAAACACCCAGGGTGTAAAAATCATGAAGCTTAAAAAAGACGATAGTGTTGCTAGTTTTATAACATTTTAAAATAAAATTATGTTTGGCACGGGCGGATTTCTAAATCCTGAAAAACTTCTTAAAGACCTAAAAATTATTGAACCAGGTTTTGTTGTGGCTGATTTTGGCTGCGGCGCTGGTTATTTTTCTTTGCCCTTAGCGGCATTAGTAGGAAAAGAAGGCGTGGTTAACGCTGTTGATGTTTTAGAAAATGTTCTTAAAGTAATTTTAAGCCGCGCCAAAGCTGCGGGACATTTTAATTTAAAGACTATTCACGCTAATTTAGAAAAAGAAAACGGTTCAAATTTATCAAACAGTTCTCAAGATGCGGTTTTTATGGCTAATGTTTTATTTCAATCCCAGCAAAAAGAAGCCATTATTGATGAAGCTGTCCGCATTACTAAAATTAATGGATATATTGTTATTATTGATTGGCTGCCAGATAGCTATTTCAAAACTGACCAAGGATGGAGAATTGAACCAGAAAAACTAAAACAAATTTTAGAAAAAAAGAAGTTAAAATTTAACCAAGAATTTCAACCTGATGATTACCATTACGGCTTGATTTATCAGAAAATTGAATAACGATTATTTGATATTTGAGTTTTGAAATCTATGTCTTCTTCTCGCCTTAAGTTTTTTGTTGTAGTAGGTATTCTTGCTTTTGTTTTAATCGGCGGTCTTTTTATTTGGAAAATTCCTCGCACGCCTAATGAAATTACTTTAGAAATTTGGGGTGTTTTTGATGATGCTGACCAGTACGCTCCCTTAATTAGCAAATTTAATCAAACTTATCCTTGGGTAAAGATTGATTATAAGAAATTTACTTATGAAGAATATGAAAGAAAGCTTCTTGAAGCATGGTCATTAGGAAAAGGCCCTGATATTTTTTTGCTTCATAACACATGGCTGCCAAAGTACCAATCTCACGCCTATCCTCTTCCTTACGACAAAAAAAATCCTCTAACCGCGCAAGATTATCAAAGAACTTTTATGCCAGTAGCAAGCTATGATTTTGTAAGAGGAGATCAAATTTACGCTATGCCCCTTTTCGTTGATACTTTAGCGCTTTACTATAACGAAGGCATTTTTGAAGAAATGTACCTTAATAACCCTGATGAATCCTGGATTTTGACGCCTCCTAAAACATGGGATGATTTAATTAAAACTGTTAATTATGTGATTAAAAAAGATGAATGGGGCAATATTGAGCGGGCGGGCATTGCCATGGGAACCTCAAATAATATTAATAGGGCGTCGGATATTTTGTCTTTAATTATGTTGCAATCGGGTACAAAAATGGTATCTGACGATCTAAAGGCTGCTATTTTTGATAGAAGCACTATTGTTGACGGCGCATCATATAATCCAGGAGAGAGATCCCTTAATTTTTATACAGATTTTGCCAATCCAAGAAAAAAAGTTTATACCTGGAACATCAAACGGGATTATTCAGTTGATGATTTTAGCGAGGGTGATGTTGCCATGATGATTGGTTATTCTCATTTAATTGATACCATAAAAAAGAAAAATCCCAATCTGAAATTTAAAGTAGTTCCTATCCCCCAGATTAAAGAAAGTCCAGCGCCAGTGAATTACGCTAATTATTGGGCACCAGCTGTTTCTGCCTCCTCGGAACATAAAGAAGAAGCGTGGGATTTTATCCGTTTTGCTTCTGCGCCCGAAAATGTATGGCTTTATTTATCGCAGACTAATCGTCCCACCGCTCGACCTGATATGATAAGCTATCAGGAAAAGGAGATGCCTGAGCTTAGCGCTTTTGCTCGCCAAGGTATCACCGCCCAAAGCTGGTATCAAATTGATAACGACGCAGTTGAGAAAATCTTCTTAGAAATGATTGAAAAAGTGAATTATAGCAAGGCATCAGTTTCACAAGCCATTAGCCAGGCAGCTCAAGAGGTAACGCTGTTAATGACTCCTCCTTCTCCACCCCCTGGTCCATTGAAACCCCCTCCAGGAATCGGGCTTTAAATAATAAAATACTAATCCTTATTAAATTTAATGAAAAAAGTAGCCACATTATTATTAATTGCAGTTGTTGTAATTCCTCTTTTTATAATTACTTATAATGTTAGAGCAGCTCTTCCAGAAACGTGCGATGACGGCGTTGATAATGATGGAGATACATTAATTGATTGTAATGACCCCGATTGTTCTACTGATCCTGCCTGCGCGGGTGGCTCTTCTTCCGGTCTCTTTCCCCTTGTCCAATGCGGTAATGAAGGCCAGCCCGCTTGCACGCTTTGCCATCTTTTTGAAACAGCTAATCGAATTTTCCTTTTCATCAGAAATATTTCTTTTATCATCGGCGGATTAATGTTAGTTGTGGGAGGCATTATGATGCTTATTTCAGGATCAAGCATAAGACAGCTTGATTTAGCCAAAAAAATCATTAAAAATGTCGTTACCGGCTTAGTCATTATTATGGTTTCGTTTATTATTATTACTTCTATTTTAGCTACTTTTGCTCCGGGTTCAGCCACTATGTTTAATCTTAAAAGCGGCGCTTTTGAAATTGAATGTGATATATAAAAACAATGTTCGCAAAAAAAAATAAAATTATTTTTTTATCTACTTTGCTCTTTTCTGAAGGTCTTTTTTCCTTACATTCTTTAATGGCAAGTACGACTTACTGGAATAATCCAGCTAAAGCGCAGGCAATCCAAGAAATTATTGACAATATCTTGAACTTTATAGTCATTATTGCAATCCCTATTGCCGTTACTTTTTTAATCATTGCTGGCCTTAAATTTTTTAGCGCGCAAGGGAATGAACTCAAAATCAAAAGCGCTAAAAAAACTATTCTTTGGACCATTGTCGGAACAGTAATTTTGATTGGCACCAAAGTAATTTCTGCCACAATTACCAAGTTTTTTGAAACCAAAGGATGGTCATTTATTAAAAAAGCTTATGCCGGCAATGTTAATGTCCAGCCATGGCAAGTGCCTAATTTAACAAACTACCCGTATCCCAGTGATTTTATAAGCGCAATCGCATCCTTTCTTTTGACTATTGCGATTCCCTTATCTGTTGTTGCTATTATTTGGACTGGCATTCAGTTTTTTCTTGCTCAAGGCAACGAGAGTAAGATAACTAACGCCAAAAAAACTCTTAAGTGGGCAATAATAGGACTGGCAGTTGTTATTGGAGCGTATGCCATTGTAGCAACCATAAAAGAGGTAATCTGATTTATCCACAGTTGCTATAACGGCTTTGGTTTTGTATAATTTAATATGATTTCTAATTTAAAAATATTCTTTTTAATTGAAAGGGGGTGAAATAAGTGAAACATTTCTATTCAGTTGCTAAAACATTCTTGCCAAAACATCTCATTGTTCTTTTAGTTGGACTCGGTTTATTTCTTGGATTAACGGCTATGGCGACAACACAGTTTAATTTCCCTGCTAATTTTCCAAACATCCCCTTAGAACAAAATCCTGAAGGATATGTTAATGCTGGTGAGGGCTACACCCTTCAGAATGTGCTTGATATTATTGGTCAAATAAGAAACTTTATTTTGATTGTAGGCGTTCTTATTATTCTTATCTTCATTATATGGGGAGGCATTGATTATATAACGGCTCGGGGAGATCAGACAAAAATTACAACCGCAAAGAGCAAAATTGTAGGAGCTCTCATTGGCGCAGCGATTGTTTTGTCCGCTTTTGCTCTCTTGGCTACAGTCAGAACGATACTCTCTAGACGAGATCTCTTGGGATAATAAAAACTAAAAAAAATTCTCATCACAAAAAGCAAACACTGGGTAGTTTTGGGTGTTCAGTGTTAGCTTTTGTGTTAAAGATTAAAAATGATAAAAATATCCAAACTAAAAATCGCTTTTATTGTCGTAATGTCCACGGCATTGTTTCTGCCTGTTTTTAGCGCCTGCGCGGGACCTCCTGGATTTCCCAATGAGGCATGGACGCCTCAGGATGTTATAGACCTTATGGGACTCATTAGAAACTTCTTTCTCATTGTTGGCGTAATTTCTATGGCAGTTTTTATCATTTGGGCAGGGATGTCTTATCTTACTTCTGGTGGTAATGAGCAAAAGTTAAAAGACGCAAAAAAAAGACTTCTCTGGTCTTTGGTTGGAGTAGCAATTATCTTAAGCACTTATGCTATTATATCCACTATCAGGGTTTTCTTGTCAAAAGATTGGCTGTAGTTTGAATTTATAGTTAAACGAAAACCGATTCTCGTTCTGCGATGATCGGTTTTTGCGTTATAAAATCTTAAAAATTTTAACTGTTTGTTGTTCTCTGCCTTGAAATACTTTTTCAAAATATGAAGATCCTTTTAAAAGCGTGTTAATGTGCATAAATAATTTTGGTTCTGGAGAAAAATGATTTTGCGTATTTATGAAAATATATTTGCTTTTAAAATTGTTCTTTATTAAATAAGCAATTTCTCTATCATCATCTATGGCACAGTAATTTCTCTTAAAACACTCCTCTTTGTTTTGACAAACAATCCCCTGCCAACCGATGCCAAACCACTGCCAATAAAGTTCCTTGTTATACAAATAGAGAAAATTAGGATCCATGCCAATCGTATAAGCATTGTAATCATTATAAAAAAACAAAAGAGGAAAATCCGCCCAATTAATATTGAAAACCACTTCTTCTTTTTGAGTATTTTCTTTTAAAAAATTTGCCACCTCCTTATAAACGGTTAAGGGTGTTCTTCCTTTCATGTTTGTTAGAGAATTCCTAAAATTGATAATTCCTGGAGCAAGAATTATCGATAAAATTAAAAAACTGGCGCATAATTTCCCATATTTAAAAAGATCATACTTTCTTTCTTTCAAGAGTTTTATTATATCTGGAAGCACCGGTCTTAAATAGTTCTCAAAAATAAAAGCCATCAGAAGCAAAGATAATGGTGCTAAATATTCAATAAAACGGCCTGAAATAAAAGTTATTAATAAAAGAACAATAAAAAGAGAAAAAAGAAAAAAGGTCTTTATAAATAAAGGAGTTTTCCTTTTTTTTTGGGAAAATAAAAAAATAAAAAAGAAAGCAGACAGCAGATAAGACGCTCCTCTCATTATGTCTATCTGATTCAAAGAATAGCCAGAAGAAAGTTCCGCTCCTACTGGCAAAGATAAGCCCTTAAACATATTTAGAAAAGGCATCACATCTTGATAAAAAAGAATTCTTAAATTATTAGGAAAATCGGGGCGAACTAAAAAAGCAAGCGCCATGCCCGAAAAAGAAATAGCAAAATTTCTTAAATCAATCTTTTTTTTAAAAATCCAAACAACTAAAGTATAAAGCAGAATTACTGCCAATAAAAAGGGGCAACCGACATAAGTTAGGGCATAAAAAAAGCTAACAATAAAAATGCCCCACCGTTTTTTCTTTAAAAGAAAAACAAGGCCTAAAAGAAAAAAAGAGATTGATAAAATAAAATCTCTTGCAAGGATTAATCTAAAAACAAAAGAGCTTGAAAAACCAAACAAGACTAATGTCCATAAAAAAGCATATTTTATTTTAAGTTGCCGGAGAACAAAGAAAAAAACAACAAAAATTAAAGAGGAAAAAAGAGCGCCAGCAATTTTAAGTCCGGTAATCAGCCCTAAACAAGTAAAAGGAATCAGTAAAATGTGATAAAAGAAGCAAAAGTCCGTCGGATATTTATTAATAATACTATAGCTTATCCATGGGAAATTTGTCACCGCCGAAAAACCTTCCATTCTTATAAGATAAGCGTGCTTAATATGATAATAAGCGTCAGTCCCCGCTAAATTAGGTGAAGAAAATTGAATAAAAGCAAAAATCGCAAAAAATAAAAAAAGGACGGCTAAATATTGTAGATAGCTTCTTTTTAAGATAAATTTAGCAATTTTTTCTAATCTTGAGTTCATAATAAAGTTTAAAAAGTTTGCTTATATTTTTTATCCCATCATAAATAGGATTTAATTTTGAAGTGCCTTTTCTTTTTTTTATATTTATTTTCTTTTCATTCCACTTTAATCCAGAAAATATCACATTGACTTTAATTTCTTCTGAGAAAGCCATTCCATTGCTGAGTGCGTTAATATTAATATTACTGAAAAGCTTTTCTCTTCTAAAAATAACCATGCCGGATTGTGAATCTTTAATCTTAGTTTTAAATAAAAAATTAAATAAAATTGTCTGAACTTTATTGCCAAAAATTCTACTGAAAGTTGCCTCTCCAATCTTTATGGGAAATCTTGAGCCCCAAATAAAATCTTGTTTCTCTTCTATTAAAAAATCTATTAATCTCATTATGTCTTTGATTAAATGTTGATTGTCTCCGTCCATAATGGCGACGATCTCGCCCTGACTTTTAATAATACCCTTCTTAATGGTAGCTCCGTATCCTTGAATAGATTCTTTTTCTAAGAGTACATTTTTAAATTTTCTAACTATTTCAGAAGTTTTATCGGTTGAATTATTATCAATCACAATAGTTTCATCAATAAAATCAGGCATATTTTTTAGAATAACACCAATGGTTTTTCCCTCGTTATAACAAGGAATTACTACTGAAATTTTTTTATTTTTATACATAAAATCACGAATTATTTTCTTCTTTTAAAACTTCTATAAAATCATAAGGATGAGACCATGTAGAAAAATAAGATTTGTCTTCTAAGATCTCGTAATCAGTTCCAAAATAATAGTTAAAAATTATCCTAAAAGTGTTTACTGGAGTGATAGAATCATATAACAACTTATCTCCGCCATCTGGCAAGTAATAGGCATTTAATATGCTCATTCTTTCTTTCATGTTAGTTTTTTCAGAATTTTCCCATTCTAACATTGATCCTGGTCCATGATCGCCTTGTAAAATGACAATAGGTGGGGTTTTGGATTTTGACATGATAGTGTCAATCGTACTGATAACTTCTTTGTTGAGAAAAATAAGCTGTTTTCTATATCTTTCTACATAGTCTTTCTTGTCTCCGTATATTTCCATCCAATGACTTCCATCTTTCCATAGAAAAAATTTATCTTTACTATCTACTTTCCCGTTTTCGTCAAAAACAAAAGGAGGATGGGGACAGATAATATGAACAAAAATAAAGGTGGGTATTTTTACTTCTGGGATGTTTTTCAAATAACTAAAAGTATTTAAAATTCCTTCCGCATGCGCTTCCACTTGATTTAGTCCAGAAATGGTTTCGAGGAATGGCTTGAAAACTGTCGTTTGCAAAAGCAAATATTCAAACCCATTCAAAGAGCTTTCGGGATCTATGTTGGTGTCCGCATAGGGGTTTCTGCCTGCCAAGAGAACATATGGCGACATAATGTGAATATACTCATATCCCTCTTTCTGCAAAAATGTACTTACTTTATTTTCAAATACTAATTTTCTTAATATCAATCGATCCTGAGACTCTTTGCCAACTTCCTTACTCAAATCATCTAAATAAGAAAAGTTTAAAGAAGAAGCAAAAGAAAGGGGAGTTTGCATATAATTAGTTTTAGCTTTATCGGCGACATAGAACCCTTTTTCTTTCAACTGATTAAGGAATTGATTATTGTTATAGCTATAAAATTCTTCAAGAACATCACCTCTTCCATATCCATCTAATATAATATAATAAATGTCTGGTAAGGTTTTTTCGCTCTTAATCTCGTCCCCTGTTTTCTTGGTGTGTATCCCTAATTCTTCTGATAAATGATTATTGACTGCCTTGAAATAATAAGTTCCAATATTAAAAAGAGGGACCATGATTAATACCGTTCCCATAATATTTAAGAACCTTGTTAAGCGCTTCCAGTTTCCTCTTGATTTTAATAAGATAAAAAGTAGAAAAAATAGAGCAATGATCCATACCGTCAATAAATAAAAATGATAAATATTGATGTCACTAACGATTTTTCTGGTAAAATCATAAACATAACCATAAGAAAATATGAATATAGAAAAAAGAGATATAATTATGCCCGCCTTATTCTTTTTCAAGAGAAAACTTAATAACCAAAATAATAATGTTCCAATTCCTACAACAAGCAGCGCTGAAGGCAAAAAATCGATAATCCTAAGCTGATATACATTATGAGCATACAAATATAAAATAGGGTAAAACGCAAATAAAAAAGGATGGATAACAAATTTACATTTTTTTGTCTTCATTTTCTAATCATTAAATACAAAATTCTTTCTGAGTTTTTAATCTTGGCAGATGCTTTGATTTTAAAATATTTATCAAATTTTTCTTCGAAATTCCTCTGTGTATATTCGGAGAATATGTCTTCCCTCATAGATAGTAGCCTTTTAACTTTAATATCAGATTTAGGAATAAATTCAATAATAAGTGAATTACAAATTTTTCTAAGAAATTTAGCTATCTTATCAAAGGGCAGATTATTTGAAATCGCTAAATGATGGATTAGAGCAAGAGCAAGAATTGTATCGACAGGTCCTCTCTTTATAAAAGAATTTCTCTCGTTATTTTCCCAACCAATGCCCGGACTAGGATTGGTAAGGTCAATTAGAAGGGGCAAAATATTGATTTCCTTGTTTTTTAATGTTAATCGATAATTAATCTCTACGCATGCTGGATCAACATCAAAAGAAACCGTTAGCGCTCTTTTGTTCTTAGCTATACGACTAAAAATGCCTGTGTTGGTCCCAAGATCCCAAACGGTTCTTGGCTGAATTTCATCTAAAAAGCCTGACACTGTTTTCTGTTTATGCTTAAAAGATCCTAATTCATAGCTATCGCCTTCGTAATAATTTTTCCATTCCGTATCCCCTGGTTTCCATTCTAGTTTTTTAATAGAAGATTCAAGGTTGTCAATAAGCGCCAAGAAAGAATGAGGAGTAAATTTTTTTCTTATAAAATCTTTTTCGTTGGTTTTTTTGGCAAAATGTTTTTGACTTTTAGCATGAAGATGAATGTGTAGCAAAAGCGACATTTTATACCAAGTCCGCCTTGGTAATAATTTGCTGGCTAAATCCAATGGAATACCGTCTATGTGTATCCTCAAGAGTTGATTTAGCCTGACGTCTCTATGCGCCATTAATGCCAATGGCGCCAGGAAGTGTTGGCAAAATTGCTTATACGCAATCCATGGTCTGCCTTCAATATATTTTTCAAAAGAAAGTGTATCAATAAATATTGGCCTATATCCTAAAAATTGAATATTATAAGCGCTAGCATCTTTAAGGCTCATCCCAAATTTAAGAGCTATCTTTTGGATCTCAAGTGTCACGAGAGCAGCTGCTTTCAGTTGACTAAAACACCATTCATAAGGATAAGATACAAATGGAATTTGTTGGGGTTTAATTACTTTATAAGCATCATCTGATAGAGCGAGTTTTATGTTCTCTTCTTCATGAGAAATAAGCAAATTTTTCTTAATTAATTTTTTATATAGTCCTGATTTCATCAAATAATCATAATTTTCTTTATATATAATATTAACTTGACGATAAATTTCGTTATTTTTATAAAAAAGAAACCCGCTTGGATCTCTAAAGGAACTTGATGCTTTATTTTTTTTCTTGTTGTTCATCGTTTTGATTAACTTTTTCTTTAGTCTTCTTTTCCTTATTTGAAAATAAATTATTTAAAAAGCGTCTTATTTTTGACCAAAATATTCTAAGAGAAAAAAGAGCTCCCAACAAGGCCGCAGCAATTATTTGAATAAGATAGCTTCCTGTTCCAGGGTCAAGATAAGCATAAGTA
>Ga0268277_1000867_pt1 | contig 22757 bp, 17 predicted proteins | sample saktaG_5_FD_190132 | JGI IMG/M metagenome (GOLD analysis project Ga0268277, IMG submission 190132) | Saline water microbial communities from Sakinaw Lake, British Columbia, Canada - sak_2010_1_5_50m | ecosystem: Environmental > Aquatic > Non-marine Saline and Alkaline > Saline ...
ACAGGAGGCACGGAGCAGGCGGGTGATGCAGTGGTTTGGCCCTGCCCGCTTTGGGCTTTTCCACCACTGGGGGCTCTTTACCGGCGGCGGGAACACCTACGCCGGACCGCGGAACAGGCCGCTTGCATATTCAACAATCCGCGAGTTCGAGGCTGCCGCTCCGGAGCCTGCGGTGTTCGCGAAGAACATCATCGCCACGGCCATGCGTGTCCGGGCGAGATACATCACATTCACCGTGGTCCATTCCTGCGACGGCTGGGCCGTGATGTATCCGACGAAAGTGCCGGGCTTTCTGAACATCGCGACGCGCGACTACATCGGCGCCCTGGTGGAGGAGGGCGCCAAATCCGGCGTGAAGATCATGCTGTACGTACCGGGCAGCATGGGGCATTGGGACAGCGAGGGTGGACCCTGGGTCGGGGAATGCCTGCGCTCGCCGGAAGGCTACGGCGCCGGGCTGCGCGCGCTGGTGCAGGAACTGGTCGCACGACACGGTACGAAGATTGCCGGGTTCTGGTTGGACGGCCTGATGTGGCAATTGGGGGACCTGCCGGCGCTTATTCATCGCCTGCTTCCCGACGCCGTGGTCGCGGTCAATGGTCATACGCGTTTTAATGCGCGTGATATGGATGTTTCTACGACCGAATTCCTTTCCAACCGGACCGAGCCGCCGTACAACCGTCCCGGCGGGCTCATCAAGCCGATTGAGTGGGTGGGCTGTCTGCCGCCGAGGAAGGATTTCAATGAAGATATCCCGACCTGCAACGACTGGTGGCATGGCGCATTGCCGTACACGGATGGATTTGCAGCGGAATTCGCCTACGTGCAGGGTCTGGGGAACTATCAGCGCGACCCCTTGTTCTGGATCCGCGAGATGCTTTGCTCGCTGGGGCTTCGCGGTCAGTGGAACTACACCATGGGGCTCGGACCCATGCTCGACGGCACCGTGCCGGCGGAGTTCAAGCCGATGATCGGCGCGATGGAATCATTCATGTCCTGGGCTGCTGAATCGATCTTCGAGACGACCGGCGGCGAAGGGTCCGGCCTGCTCGCGGGGTGGTGCAACGACGGCGCTTTCTGCACCGTTACGGTCTCACTGAAGGATCCAACCGTCCACTACATCCACGTCACCGAGGCGCCGAAAAGCGATTGCCTTCGCGTGCAGACGAACTTTCGTTCCGTGCAAAGCGTCGAGAACTTACGTACTGGCGAAGCGATTTCCTTCACGCAAAACGGCGCAGTCGAAATCACCCCGAAGTCATGGACCGAAGTAGCGGAACACGGCGCCGCTGTGTTCCGGGTGATCCTGGATCCGCTTGATCCCCGCCCTTGACCTGCGTTTCGAGGGGGCTGCCCTCAAGCGCATAAACAGCCGTGAGCTGCTGTCAACAACCCCGTTTCGATGCCGTGCGAGTGACAGGAAGAAACCCCATGGAAACAAACGACACGCCGTCCGCTGAACCCGCTGCTCATGCCGTCACCATGGACCGTATGTGGGGAGGCGATGCGGTCGGCGCCGGCTTGGACTCGTTGACCGTCACCACCCGCCTGCGTGCGTTGCGGTTCGGCATGTTTGTTCATTGGGGACTCTACTCCTCCCTGGGCGGAAGGTGGAAGGGGAAGACCTATTACGGCATCGGCGAATGGATGATGCATTCGGCCATGGCCGGCATTCCGGTCGCCGAATACCGGCGTCTGGCCAGCGACTTCAACCCGGGCCATTTCGATGCGTCTGCCTTTGTGCGTCTCGCCCGGTCGGCCGGCATGCGCTATATCATCATCACGGCCAAACATCATGAAGGCTTCGCCATGTTCGGATCGAAGGCCGATTCCTTCACCATCGCGAATAGCCCTTTTGGCCGCGATCCCATGCGGGAGCTGGCCGATGCCTGTCGCGCGGCGGGGCTCGGTTTCGGCTTTTACTACTCGCACTTTCAAGACTGGACAACGCCCGGCGGCGCTGGCGGACCGGCGCAGGATGATCACGGCGCGCCGGCGACCTTTGAGCACTACTTCCGGAGCAAGTGCCTTCCGCAGGTGGCAGAGATCACCACACGCTACGGCGAACTCTCCTTTGTCTGGTTCGATACACCGGGTGCGATGGAGAAGACGTACATCGACGAGCTCTATGCGCTGGTGCGTCGCAACCAGCCGAACGCACTGGTCAACAGCCGCATTGGCCATGGATGGGGCGACTATTCCAGCGAGGGCGACATGGAGATCCCGCAGGCGAACGTCGCGGGGCCGTGGGAGGCCTGCGACACCACCAACGATTCGTGGTCCTTTGCCTGGTACGATCGCAATTGGAAGGATGCGCGTGAGATTCTGATCCGCCTCACGGGTGCCGCCGCTCGTGGAGGTGCCTACCTCCTGAATGTCGGGCCTGACCCCGATGGCCGCATTCCGGAGGCGGCTGCACAGAATCTGCGCGATGCCGGGGCATGGATTGCCCGCCACCCCCAGGTTGTTTACGGGACTGCCCCGTCACCCTGGGGGCATGCCTTGCCTTGGGGCGATGTCACCGTTTCCGCCAACGGAGCCCTTCACCTTATTGTGCTCCAACGTCCAGCCTCGGGCCAACTGTGGCTTCCCGGCCTGCGTTCCCCGGTCACCTGCGTCCATCCATTCAGGGAACCCGGCGCGCGCCTGGCCACCCGACAGCATGGCTCGTGGACCGTGATCCGGCTTCCGCCGCAAACGGCCTCGCGTGATCCGGAAGTGTACGAGCTGACGGTGTCCGGCGCCTTGCAGGTGGACCCGACGCCCGGCGTTGACCCGCTGTTGCCAACCGCGCTCCCGGCGGCCTTTGCCGCGGTCACTGGCGCTGTGCCGCACAAGGCGCAGTGGATGGAGAAGTTTGGCGAATGGAAACACGCCGAGCAGGTAGGGCGGTGGGGCGCGGACGGTGTTGCCTGTTGGACCGTGGAATTTCCTGTTGCCGGCGACTGGCGGATTAGTGTGCGCTGTCGCGGAGAAAGGCGCCTGGTCTGGAAGTGTGCATCGGACGAAGGCGACTTTGTTCAGAATCAACAGGGCGCCACGGCCGCCTATGCCGTCATGCCGCTGGGCTTCTTGACCATCCAGACCGCCGGCCGCCGCACGCTGACCGTGTCCCTCCTCGATGGCAATCGTGACTCCGCCAGTCTTGAAGGCATCGTAGTGGACAAGGGGCCAGAGAGCGTGGATCGTGACTATATGGGGTTTCGAGGGGTCTGCCCTCAAGCGAATATATAGCCTTGAACTACTGGCAGCAACCACGGTTGGCGCATGTACTTGATCGCGCCAACATTGCCTTTTCCAGTAGCCTGCGGCGCGGCGGGGACGCCGCTGCCCTACCCGATGCTTCGCGCTGACACCGATTGCTATCTTTCAGTAGCCTGCGGCCCGCCAGGGACGGCGGGCCCTACCTGAGTCGCCAACGAAATAGACAAGACGAATGCCCATGGGAAATGTGCGAAGCCGGTAGGGCAGCGGCGTCCCTGCCGCGCCGCAGATCATGATGAATGCCCACGAGAAAGCGCGTGTGTGAGTATGTGAGTATGTGTGAATCGGGGTCGGGGTCGGTATCGGTATCGGGGTCGAATTTTCGGATTTATTCTGTCGATTTCGATCCCGATCCCGATCCCGATCCCGATTTCGATGATTGCCTTTTTCCAGTAGCCTGCGGCGCGGCGGGGACGCCGCTGCCCTACCCGATGCTTCGCGCTGACACCGATTGCTATCTTTCAGTAGCCTGCGGCCCGCCAGGGACGGCGGGCCCTACCTGAGTCGCCAACGACATAGACAAGACGAATGCCCATGGGAAATGTGCGAAGCCGGTAGGGCGCGGCGTCCCTGCCGCGCCGAAGAACATGACAAATGCCACAGGAAATGCGCGAAGCGGGTCTGTGTGTGAAATCGTCATCCGTAGTCGTCGCCGTAGTCGTCCACCGACCGATGCGACGACCGCAAGAGAATGTATCAGGGATCGACCGAAGGGAATCGTCATCCGTAGTCGTCGCCGTAGTCGTCCACCGACCGATGCGACGACCGCAAGAGAATGTATCAGGGATCGACCGAAGGGAATCGTCATCCGCTCTCGTCGCCCGCTCTCGTCCGCCGGCCGGAGACAGAATCGGTTGACGATGACGGGCGACGATGAAGAAGCCCCACGCGTCTCGGGTAATCGACCCCGGTCAGGCGGTCATGGTCTTGATCCGGTGCTGGACGGCGCCGAGCGCGCAGAGTTCGGCTTGTTGTTCAGCGGTGAGGAACCGGGGTGTGCCGACGATCGCGGCGGCGATCATGGACTTGGCGGCATCCTCGACGACGAGGCAGCGGTAGAAGGCCTGCTTCATGTTGGCGCCGGTGGCAATCATGCCGTGATTCGCCATGAAGAGGGTGTCGGCGGCCTTGCTGGCGTCGGACACGACGTCGGCGAGCGCCTGGGTCGTGGGGGTCACGTAGGGGATTGAACACACGCGTCCGAGGTCACAGAGAAACTCGGCAAACATCGGCTTGAGTTCGGCGCCGGAGCTGAAGATGCCCGAGGCCCAGGGGGAGTGGGTGTGAAAGACCACCCGGACATCCGGGCGGTTGCGGTAGATGCCCAGATGCATGTTGTACTCGCTGGTCGGCTTGTGCGGACCGGCGATCTGCCTGCCGCTGGCCAGTTCGAGACCGCAGAGATCGTCGGGGGTGATGTCGTCCATCGCCAGACCGCTCGGCTTCATCCAGATGATGTCCTGGTCCCGGGCGCTGATGTTGCCGCCGGCTCCGGCCACGAGGCCGGCGCGGGCGATTTTGATTCCGTAGGCGACGAGGTCTTCTTGAACGCTCATGTTTTTCCGTTGTGTAGGGGGTTAGTTGCGTTTGACGAGTACATCGGTTTCATAGGATTTGATCTGCGGAAGCCAGCGGCCGTCCTCGGGGACGTTTTGCCGGCGGCAGAATTCATTCCAGACGGCTCCGAGGGGGAAGAGCTTCTGCTCCTCCTGCAGGACCAGGCGGGTGGTGAAGTCGGAGACTTCCTCGGCTTGGCGCATCGGGGCGACCGGTTCGAGGAGGGCTGCCAGGAGGGCTTTGCGGGCATTGCGGATGCCGACGATCCAGGCGGCGAGGCGGTTGATCGAGGCGTCGAAATAGTCCATGCTCACCGCCACGCGTGACAGGAAGCCGCCGCGGACGATCTCCTGGAAGATGGCGCGCATGTCATCGGTGAGCGTCGCCACGTGGTCGGAGTCCCACCGGACCCCACGGGAGAGGTGAAGCAAAACGCCCGGAACGAAGAGGAGGACGGCAGAGATCTTGTCGGCGAGGGTCTCAGTGGGGTGAAAATGACCGACATCCAGGCAGATGTACTTGTTGCGCGTGGTGGCGTAGCCCATGAAGAATTCGTGCGAGCCGACGGTGTAGGACTCACATCCAATGCCGAAAAGCTTGCTCTCGACGGCATCGATGTTCAGGTGGGCCGGGATCGGCTCGGCGAACACCGCATCGAGCGATTCGAGCATCCGCTGGCGCGGGGCGAGACGGTCTGCTGGAGTGTCCTTGTAGCCGTCGGGCATCCAGTGGTTGGTGATGCAGGGGGTGTTGAGGGCCTGGCCCATGGCGGCGGCGATCCGGCGGGAGGCAATGCCATGACGGATCCAGAACGCGCGGATGCCGCGGTCGGAGTGGGCGAGGGTGAAGCCCGACGCGGCGAGGGGGTGGGCGAAATACGAGGGGTTGAAATCGAGCGCGAGCCCGTGTGTCCTGGCCCACGCGATCCAGTTGGAGAAGTGCTCAGGCTGGAGGGCATCGCGCTCCACCGGGCGAGGGGTCTCGGCGTAGAGGGCATGCAGGTTCAGGCGGAGCGGTCCGGGGATACAGGCGATGGCATGCTCCAGATCGGCGCGCAGCTCGTCGGCGGTTCGCGCCTTGCCGGGAAAGTTGCCGGTTGCGGCGATCCCGCCGCCCAGTGCGGCGGAGCGCTCAAAGCCCGTCACGTCGTCACCCTGCCAGCAGTGCATGGAGATCGGGACATCGGCGAGCGCGGCGAGCGCCGTTTCGGTGTTGACGCCGTGCTCGGCATACAGGTCTTGTGCGATACGGTAGGCAGTTTCGGACATGGGCGGGGTCTCCTCAAAAAGAATGGGGGTGCTCTTATTGCAGCGCACTCAGAATTACATGTTTCGAGACGTGTGTCAACTGTCTGCACGATGCGCCAAAAGCAAGTGTTGACAGCCGCCGCCTGTTTCGGGTTAAATCACGGGCTTACTCAGGGCGATAGGGGTTATGGGATCGCTGTTTTGATTTGGACGTCGTGCGTGGCATGTTTTCTGCTAATCGCGCTTCTGTGTATTTTTTTTGGCAATCGTTCTGTCCTGGATGGGGAATTACGAGTTGAGGTGTACGGATGGCTGATGAAGAACGCCCGGCGCGGGGGCTGACACTGCGGTCGCTGGTGGTGCTGCTGGTTGCGGTTTTTCTGCAGGCGGTGTGGATTTCTTATGCCGAGCGTTTCGACCGGTATGGGATGATTGCGGAGAATTCCCCGGCTGGGAGCGCGGTTGCGGTCATTTTGGTGGTGATGTCGCTGTGTGGCGTGCTGGCGCTGTTCCGGCGGGCGTTGCGGCTGCGGGCGGCGGAGTTGGTTGTGGTGTATGTCGCGTTGATTGTATCGGCACCGTTGATGACGCAGGGGCTTTGGGGCCGGATGACGGGCCTGCTGGTGGCGGTTCCCAACAACTCCGATTTCAAGACCTATGAGAGTTTGCCCTCGATGTTATGGCCGCACGGGCCGAATCTGGTGGCGAATGGACGGTTCGACCAGGGCGCTTCCAATTCACTGGCGGGATTTGAGGTGCGGGGGTTGACGGAATTTGAGACCGTTGACATCGGACGGTTTGGTTCCGTGCCCGCGCCCGTTTTGCAGGCGGCTGAGGGGGAGGCGGCTGAGTTGGGATTCGTCCTTCGGCGTCGTGACGACGCGGGCCGGGATGTGTTGATTCCCGGGGAGCGCCATCTCTTGTCCATGTTGATACGGTTGGACGGTCTGCAGCGCGGGTCGTCCGTCATGGTCTTCGCGCGGGCGGACGATGGTTTTGAACGGATGCTCTACGTGTCCTCGGCCGAGACGCGTCCGACGCTGGCGCAACCCGGCCGATTCGAGCGGATCGGCGTAACGCCGTACACGGTGCCGGCGGAGTTGGATCAGGCGCTTCATTTTTCCGTTCGCTTGAACGGTCCTGGGCGGGTGGCGGTCTACGACGTGGAATTCATGAATGTGGAGGCAGTGGAGAGCATCTATTCGGGCCGGCGGGTGGTGCTGGCCAGCGCGTGGGAGGCGCTTCCCGAGGACGAGCGCGATAACACGGTGGTGCGGCCCGACCGTCTGCTGAGCCTTGCAGGGCTGCGTTACCTGGTCACGGGGTTTATCCCGCTCGGACAATGGGTGAGGCCGGGTCTGGCGTGGTCGGTTTTGATTGCGGCGATGTTTGCCGGATTCATGGGTTTCAACATGCTGATGCGGCGGCAGTGGGTTGATAACGAGCGTTTTTCTTTTCCGCTGACGGTGGTGCCGAAGCAGCTCTTCTCGGAAACGGAGGGCGGCGGATGGGCGTTGTTGCGCAACCGGGTGGTGTGGATCGGGTTTGGCGTGGCGCTCGTGTTCGGGGTCCTCCGGGGGCTCAACTATTACAATCCGGCGGTTCCCGATCTGAGCTGGCCGATCACGCCCATGGCGCCATTGGTGGAGAATCCCTTGGCCAAGGCCTTTCTCAAGGACGTTACGGTGCCGCTGTTGTGTCTGACGATCCTTTCGATCGCGCTGCTGATCCAGACCGACGTCCTGTTCTCGCTATGGGCCTGCTACTTCCTGTTTCAGATCTGGAATTTTGCCGGGCCGGCATTTAACATGAATCGGTTTCCGCGCTACCCGTGGCGTTTCGAGCAGAACATGGGTGCGTTCATCGCGTACGCGCTGCTGGCGATATATGTCGGGCGGCGTCATCTGATCGAAGCGGTGAAGTTGGCGTTCTCGCGGCGGGCGAAGGCCGGCGCGCGGGAGGACGAGGTGGGGGAGCACCGGATGTCGCTCGCGCTGGTGGCCTTGTCGTTCGTGTTTCTGGCGTGGTGGGGCTCGTGGACCGGGATGGGCGTCAAGGCGAGTCTGCTGTTTTTCGGGTACATCATGGTGCTCGGGTTTGCGACGAGCAAGATCCGGGCTGAGTGCGGGACCCCTGCGGCCTATCTGACGCCCTACTTCGGGATGCAGTTTGTGGCTGCTGTCGGCGGATTTGCGATGTTCGGCCCGACGGGGATGCTGGTGGCGACGATCGCGTCGGGCTTCATGACCACGGCGTGTTTTCTGCTGATTGCGCCGATCCAGGTGGAGATGGTGGAACTCGGCCGGCATTTCCGTGTGCCGGCGCGGCAGATCAACACCGGTCTCTGGCTGGGGGTTCTGGGCGGCGTCTTTATCGGTGGATTCACGGTCTTGTGCTGGGCCTATGGAAGGGGCGCCGATTCGATGGAGGTGGGCTGGCCCTACAGTCAGAACTGGTATTTCGGCGCCTACCGGGGCGCGGAGATGGCGGCGGATCGGGCGATGGCGTCTGGATCGCTGATCCAGCCTGAGACGGCCTGCATGAACGTGCTGTCCAATCCAGATGCCAAGGGGTTGCTGATCGGGGCTGTGATCACGATCGTTCTGGCGGTCTTGCGGAGCCTGTTCATGTGGTTTCCGCTCCATCCGCTCGGCTATGTGCTGGCGGGCAGCCACATGATGGGCGGCGCGAGCCCCGCCCCGATCCACGGCGCGTTCTGGCTGCCGGCGCTGCTGGCCTGGGCCATCCGCGGGATTGTCCTGAAGATTGGCGGCGCACGCGCGATCCGCCATGCGCTCGTTCCGTTTTGCGTCGGCATGTTTGTCGCGTGCGTGTTCTCGATGATCCTGTTCGATGTCATCGGACTGATCCTGCGGGCGAATGGAGTCACCAACATTTACAGCGGGTTGCCATGAGTAAGTTGAAGCAAGCGAAATGGGCTGATCACGTCATTGTGGGTGCGGTCTTTGCCGTGATCGGCGTGGCGTTACTGGCCGTCTTTGTCCAGGTCGCTGAGCCGGCCTTCCGCAAGCCGAAGGCGGTCTTTGCCGGGCAGTGTGACGCGGCGCCGTTGCTGGCCTCGCTGACGACGAACCGGTTTCAGGACACGCTGGCCGCGATCGAGGCGGCCACGCGGGGCGCGGATCCGCGGGTCAACACGCGTCTCACGGGCAGCGCCGGCTTTTACCGCACGGAGGAACTGATCACCGAGACGTTCCGCCGTGCCGGGCTTGAAACCGTGAAGCAGACGTTTTCCGTTTCGGTTCCCATGACCGAGCTGTGCGAGATTGTCGATGCGGAGGGTCGGCCGCTGGAGGGCGTGACGCTCTATCCGTTCGCGCCTTCGGGTCTGTTGCCCACGTCACTTCCCGATGAGGGGATCCAGGCGCGCTTGACGTCGGTTGAGTCTTTCTCGCTTTCCCTGTTGGATGGCTGCGATCCGGAGCGGTCGATCCTGATGACCACCTTGGGGACGGCGGGGGGGTGGTACAGCCTGGCGAGCATCGGCGTGCCCGCCGTGATCGTCTACGAGGATGAAACCTCGCTGAAACTTCGCAGCAGTCCGGACGTGCGGGGCAACTGGGATGCGATGATGAGCGGCGAGGAACAACCGTTCCCCCGGTTTTACGCCAGTGGCGCGATCCAGGATCATGCCGGCAAGGACGTCACGATCCGCTGCAAAACCCGGTTCGAGCAAAAGCAGGCGCGGAACATCATCGGGGTGTTGAAGGGCGATGGGTCGAATCCCGATGCGCTGGTGTTGACCGCCTATTACGATTCGAACTCCGTCGTTCCCGAGTTGGCTCCGGGCGGGGAAGAGGCGATCGCGTTGGCCGCGTTTCTGCAACTGGTGGAGGCGCTTGCCCCGTATGCGGGCAAGCTGGCGCGCGATGTTGTTTTTGTGGCGACCGCCGGGCATTGCCAGGCCCTGGCGGGCGCCTGCCAGTTGATGGGTGCTGTGGGCGAGACGTACGGCGACGACCGGCGGCGGGCGCGCTTTGAAGCCAGGCGGAAGGAGAACGCCGAACAACTCGCGTGGACCGAGCGGACGTTGGCGGCGCTGGCGAAAGACGCCATTTGGGAAGGTTCGGACGTGTCGCAGTGGTGGCGCGCGGAAGCGGCGCCGCTGCGCAAATGGTTGAGCAAGGGTGTTTCAACCGTGGTCGGCGAAATCACGCTGGAGATGCAGAATCGCGCGTTGGTGTCGCGACTGGCCTATTTACGGGCGGAGAGCCCGGTCTATCGGGAGGCGTTCAATCCCGACACCGCCACCCCTGCGGAACTTAGTGACGACGCCAACCAGCACCCGTTGTTGCGGGAGATGCGGGATGACCAGCTTCGGGCTGACCGCGCGGGCAGTCTGGTCGCCTTGTTGCTTCCCCAACTCGCCGTTCGGGCCGAGTTCGCAGAATGGGAGATGCGCGCCAGGCTCACCGCATATCTGGAACACGTGGCGGATTATCACCGGCAGGCGCTGCAGGAGGCGGCTGATTGCGATGCGGTGAGGCAGGTGTTCGGACGGTATGACAAGACGCTCACGATCAGCCTGCTGCTCAACTCGGGCGGCTCGGTCGGCGCGCAGGACATCTCAGTGCTGACGGGCCTGGCCAATGCCGGTCCGATGGTCGAGCCGATCGGCACACTGCTGGCCAATGCGCTTCAGGATGGCGTTCCGCGGGAGGCCGACCAGTCGCTCTGGAAGGTCGTCTACTGGGGCAAATCGGACGCCGGCGGCAGTCGTGCGTATCCCAATCGTGCCGTTGGCGGGCCGGTGCGCGCGTCGATGGTCTGGTCCCTGTTCGGTCAGTTGGCCTTCTCGGTTGACAACTACGCCTTCGTTCCGCAAAGGATGGGGTCGCCCGAGAACGAAATCGGGGGGTTGCCGACGGCGATCCCCGTGAGTCAGTTGCAGGTGATCGCCCCCATCCTGCTTGAGACGGCGTACGGCCGGTTTGAGTTTCAGAAGGTGCCGCTTGACCGCAAGGGCCGCATTTCGGAATTGAATGGGTATGCCTTCGGCACCGCGGGAACCGGTCAGATGGTGCCTTCGCATCCGATGGCCTTCAACACGTTTGTCCGGTTGACGGCCGGGTGGAACTCCCCGGTAACGCAGACGGCCGGGGTTGACAGTTATCCGCCGCTGTGGGTCAGTCCCTACGGGTTTTATCACCGGGAGGCGACGATCAGCGGGGTGCAGCGGGCGGATGCCGCCCGGTATGACGACGCGGGGCGCATACGCTATTTCAAAGATGTGGGGGGGTCGTCCAAGGGGGTGTTCCAGACCGAACAGGTCACGGGGGTGTCGGCCTCCTCGCTGAACGGCGGCAAACGGACCAACATTTCCCTGTTCCGCTGTACGCATGTCGCGTTTCCCGACCGTTCCAATCCGCGGACGATGCGGTCTTTTGCCGGGGTCAGCTTCATGTCCGCCTCGGGGCTTTCCGCGCCGCCGAATCTGCGGGTGGACGGGACTGGCATTTTTCTGCCGCCCGATTTCCGGTTCTACGTGGGATTGCTGGACGGCGCTCCGGACAATCCGCAGGTGCAAACGTACCGCGCCTTCATGCTCAACGCCGACCCCGATCCCGAAAAGCAAAACCGCGTCGAGTCGGATATCCAGGGCCGCGGCTATCTGGCGGCAGACACACCGAACGTCACCTTCATCCACTTCGACGCGGCGGAGTCCATGCTGTTCACGCACGGGCGTCGTTTGGAACTGCAGAAGCAGTACCGGATGGCCGACGAGCGGATGCTCGACTTCCATGAGCGGGGCCGGGGTTGGCTCGTCCAGGCCCGTGAAAATCGCGCGGAATTCCTGAACCTCGACGCGATCTTGAACGCCGGGCGCAGCCTGTCCTACGCGATCAACAACCATCCGGTCATCCGCTCCCGGATTTCCCAGGCGGTCCTCGGTATCCTGTGGTACCTCGGGCTGCTCGTCCCCTTTGTGTTCTTCTTTGAAAAACTGGTTTTCGGCTTCACCGATATCCGCAAGCAGTTGGCCGCGATGGGCGGCGTTTTTCTGGTGGTCTTCGGCCTCCTGCGCGTGATGCACCCCGCGTTCCAGATGGTGCGATCGTCCATGATGATCCTGATCGGTTTCGTGATGTTCCTGCTGACGGTGATCGTGACGCTGATGGTGGGCGGCAAGTTCAAACAGAACATCAAGGAGTTGCGGAGCAAGGAGGGGCGGGTCGAGGGGGCCGATGTCAATCGCAGCGGTGTGATCGGCACCGCCTTCATGCTCGGCCTGAACAACATGCGCCGGCGCAAGGTTCGGACGAGCCTGACGTGCATCACGCTGATTCTGATCACCTTCGTCATGATCTGCTTCACGTCGGTCTCGTCTGATCTGGTGAACATCGAGAACGTCACGGGGCGCACGAATTGGAACGGCCTCCAGATCCAGAAGCGCGGATTGCTGCCCCTGTCCAACGCGGAAGTCGACAGCATCCGCAACCTCTACGCGCGGCGTTACCCGGTGACGGTGCATTCCTGGCTGACGCCGCCGTTGAATCCCAGCGCCCTGGAAAATCCGGAGATCGAGATCGATCGGGAGTACAGCCTCGGCGAGCGGACGATCCAGAAGCGGGTGAAGGTCAACGGATCGGTGCAGATGGAGTGGGTCGAGCCGATGTTCTCGGGGATCGACAAGCTGCTGACCCCGAACAGCCGGTGGTTCTCCCGGCCGCCTCAAACACAGGCCGAGCGGGAAGCGGCGCTGGCCGCCGGCTATAGCGCCATGCCCGCCGTGATCCTGCCCGACAGCGTGGCGCGGGCGCTGGATATCAGCGATGAAGATCTTGTTGGAACCAATGCCATCGTGCAGATTCGCGGCGAGGCTTTCCATGTGACGGGGATCATCGACGCGCTATCCTTGACGGAATACGTGGGGTTGGACGGCAAGAGCCTGCTGCCGTATGACCTGAACGCCATCCAGGCCCTTGGAACCGATCAATCGGGCACGGCGATCCTGCCCGAGGACGTGCAACGGCTGACGGGCAGCGATGTCATCCTGGTCGACCGGCATCCGGTGTCGAAAGGCGAACTGACCAAGATCATCTCGTGTCAGATCGTCTTCCCCAAAACGGCCTACACGATGCCGCAGTTTGCCGATCCGCTGGAGCCGCTTGATTTCCGTGATCAGCGGCGGCTGGTGCTGGAATATCTGGAGCGGGTGGGGGAGCCGGCGTATTACGGCGTTGAGGGGATTGCCTACTTCGGCTCGCGGATTCGCGCCAAAACGTTTGAGGGCGTGCTGCAGATTCTGATTCCGATCATCATTGCCGCGCTCACGGTCTTCAGCACGATGCGCGGATCGGTCTACGAACGGCGCGGTGAGATTTACGTCTACAACGCCGTGGGCATCGCCCCGAATCATGTCTTCTTCATGTTCATGGCGGAGGCCGCCGTGTATGCGGTGGTCGGTGCCATGATGGGGTACCTGCTCAGCCAGGGCGTCGGCCGTGTGCTGACGGCGCTGAATCTGACGCGGGGAATGAACATGAATTACAGCTCGATCGAGACGATTTACGCCTCGCTGGCGATCGTCGGGTCGGTCCTGCTTTCGACGATTATTCCCGCGCGCAGCGCCGCGAAACTGGCCGCGCCGTCCGAGAACCGGGAGTGGAAGCTGCCGCCGATCGTGAACGACGCCATGGAATTCGATCTGCCGTTCACCTTCACGCCGTATGACCGCGTCGCGATTCTCAGCTACATGCACCGCTGGATGGATGCGCATGGCGAAGGGGGCACCGGACAATTCTTTGCGGCGCCTCCAGAGGTCATCCTGCGCGAATGCCCGGGAGAGGCGGCCCATGTGGGCGCGCTGCCGGCGGTCGTGGCGACGGTCTGGCTGAAACCCTATGATCTGGGCGTCTCGCAACGGGTCGAGATCCTGCTGCCCACCGATACGGAAACCGGGGAGTTCATCGCCCGGGTCCGGATGCTCCGCCTGAGCGGAACGACCGCCTCGTGGGAGCGGACGTTGAAACCGTTCCTGGGCGTGCTGCGCAAGCAGTTTTTGAATTGGCGCGCGGCGACAGAACGGGAGCGAAGTGAAATGTACGACGAATCCAAATCCCTGATCCAGCGGGCGCGCGTGGAAGGAGAGCCCCATGTCGGATGAACGGAAACGGCAATCCATGGATGCCGAGCTGGAAATGTACCGCTCGATCATTGACGAACCGACCGAGTTTAAAAACGGGTTTACCTGGGTGGCGGTCGTGGGCGCGTTCTTCTGCGGCCTGCTGATGATGCCCGGATCGATTTACCTCAGCCTGATGACGGGCGGCGGCATTTCGGCATCCTGGGTCACGCTGATCATTTTTTCGGAAGTGACCCGCCGGGCGATGAAAACCTTGAGCAAACAGGAGTTGTGCGTGCTCTTGTCGGTTGCGGGAACGATGGCAGGCGGCGGGCCGATCGGCGATCTGATCTGGCGCCAGTTCCTGATCCGTTCCGAAGCCGCTCGCGATATGGGGCTCATCGGCAAGTTTCCCAGTTGGTACGCGCCCCAGCCCATGAGCGAGGCGATACTGGGTCGGAACCTGTTCCATGCCGACTGGTCTATCCCGATCATGCTCATGGTCTTCCTCTCGATCGTCGGGACCATCCGCAGCTACACCCTCGGCTACTTTTTCTTCCGTGTCACGTCAGATGTCGAACGGCTGCCGTTTCCCTTCGCGTCCATTGCAGCCAGCGGCACCATGGCGCTCTCCGAGGCGGGTGAAAAACACACGACGTGGAAATGGCGGGTGTTCTCCCTCGGGGCTATTCTGGGATTGGGATTCGGCATCATCCAGGTCGGTGTGCCATTGGTCACCGGGGCGATTCTCACTAAACCCATCATGATAATTCCGCTGCCGTGGTACGACATGACCCGTCTGCTGGAGCAGGTGCTGCCGGCGACGCCGTTCGGGATCGTGATTGATCTGGGCATCCTGCTGGCCGGCATGATTGTGCCATTCTGGGCCATGGTCGGCTCGGGCTGCGGCATTCTGCTAACGCTCATCATGAACCCCATCCTGTACAAGATGGGAGTTCTCACCCGTTGGCAACCGGGCATGGATACCGTTTCCACCACGTTCGGCAATTCGATTGATTTCTGGTGGAGTTTCGGGTTGGGCGTTACGCTGAGCATCACGGTCATCTCGTTTTACCAGACCGGCCGCGATGTGATGCGCACGCTCCGTAAAAACAAGGCGGATCAACGGGATGCGGGCATGCGCAAGAAGGATCGGGTCAGCCTGTGGCAGACCCCGCCCGGCCGAGGAGACTTCGCGCCCTGGATCGCCATCGTCCTGTATGTGATCGCGTCGTTGTGCGTCGTGGCCGTCGCGCACCGGCTGGTTCCGAAGTTTCCGCTCTACTTCCTGTTTCTGTTCACGTTGGTGTATACGCCGATCATGTCTTATGTCGACGCCCGCCTGATCGGCATCTGTGGCCAGCACACATCCATCCCGATGGTCAAGGAGGCGGCGATCATCCTGTCGGGATACAAGGGCATCGATATCTGGATGGCGCCGATCCCCGTGGATCAGTTCGCCGGACAGGCGGTGGGATTCCGCGTCAGCGAACTGACGGGCACCAACTTCTTCTCCTACGTGAAGTCCACCGCCATCACCCTGCCGCTGTCGTTCGGCCTCAGCCTCTTGTTCTGGTCGTTTATCTGGAAGAGCGGCGTGATCCCCTCCGACCTGTATCCCTACGCGCAGAAAATGTGGGAATTGAACGCCAAGAACACGATGCTGCTCTTTTCGTCAACCATGGAGGTGACGGGTGGCAAACCGCTCTTTTACCAGGCGTTGCATCCGTGGGTCATCGGCGGCGCGTTCAGTTTTTCGCTGGTCACGTTCACGCTTCTCACGTGCTTCCGGCTGCCGATCATGGCGATCTTCGGCTTTGTGCAGTCGGTGGGCGGCATGCCGCACGGCTTCATCCTGCTGGTGGTTGGCGCGATGATCGGAAAATTCTATTTTCACCCCCGGTTCGGCCATAAGCGTTTCTTGCAGATAGTGCCGGTGCTGATGGCGGGATACGGAACGGGTGTCGGGCTGATTGCGCTGATCGGCGTGGCGGCCAACTTGGTCAACAGCGCGGTTTCCGGAACGCCCTTTTAGGGACGCTTCCCGGCGGGGCGTGTCAGGACAAACGGCAACAAACAGGTCGTACGGGTATGAGAGATCAAATTGGCAAACAGGTCAGGCTTCCGATGAGCCGGGCGGTGCAGATCGCGGTGCAGGGCATCCGCATCCGCCTGGGGCGTTCGTTGGTGACGGTGAGCGGCGTGGTGCTGGGGATCGCGTTCCTGATGAGTAACGTCGCCGGGCAGTTGATCAGCTCGTCCCTGGCGCGTGAAAAGGAGGTGCGGCAGGTCGTCACGCTGATGGAGGCGCTGGTCCGCAGCGAGGTCGGGGCGGCTTCGGGCAAGACGCTGGCTGTCGCCGTATACGGCGCGATGGATCGCACGGAGCAGTTGTTCCTGAATCGCCTGAACGCGATGCCGTTTGACGCCATTCGGATTACTGGCGGGCAGTCTGCGCGGGGCGTTCCGAGTACGCCGCAGGAGGTGGGCGCCGGGGCCTATCTGCTCGTGGTGCTGGGCCAGGACGGGGCCGTTCCGCACGCGCTCGCCGACCTCACGCGCGGCATGGCGCGGGTCGGTCTGCTGGATGCCGTCGAGGGCCGCACGTATGCGGGACAGACCCCCGAAGGGGTGAAGCGAGACCTGCTGTTCGGCAAGGAGACGCTGGAGCAGATGGCGCGCATGCAGGCGCAGGCCGAACAGGCGCGATTCCGCACGATCTGGGTGGCGGTCATCTCGCTGTTTGTCACGATCATCAGTATCGCCAACGCGCTCTTGATGTCGGTGACGGAACGGATCCGGGAGATCGGAACCATGAAATGCCTCGGCGCGCTCTCGTCTTTTATCCGCCGGATGTTTCTCATAGAAAGCGCGTTTATCGGGTTTGCCGGATCGGTTGCCGGAACGCTGCTGGGCGCGTTGATCCCGATCCTCATCTACGGGGGGATGTTCGGGTTTGACCTGTTGTTTCAGGAGCTTTCCTATCTGCGGCTGACGCTCTCGTGTGTGGGATGCGTGGCCGTGGGAACGCTGTTGTCCATGGTGGCGGCGATTTATCCGGCAAACTTTGCGGCCCGGATGGTCCCGGCCTCGGCATTGCGTTCGAACGTATAGGGGATGACGAGGGGAGACAAGCGCATGGCTTTCAATCGCGAGTTGTTCTTTGAGAATGCCGACGCGGCGGCTCGCAGCGGATTTGTCATCCGCGCGGTCGAGGTGCGCAAGGTGTACCGGATGGGCGATACGGATACCCATGCGCTGCGCGGGGCGACAGTCGACATCATTCGGGGGGAATACCTCTCAATCATGGGACCGTCGGGCTCAGGCAAATCGACGCTGTTCAACATGATCGGCGGGCTGGACAAGCCGACGGCCGGCAAGGTCTATATCGATCAGGTCGACATTGCCCAGCTCGATCCCTACGAGCTGGCCTGGCTGCGGTGTCGCAAAGTGGGCTATATTTTCCAGTCCTACAACCTGATCCAGGTGATGTCGTGCATCGAAAACGTCATGCTGCCGATGGCGTTTGCGGGGCTCGACAATGAAGAGGCCCGCGAGAAGGCGCTGCACATCCTCGATCTGGTCGGTCTCGGAGGCCGGGCGCTGCACAAGCCGTCTGAAATGTCGGGCGGGCAGCAGCAGCGCGTGGCCATCGCCCGGGCCCTGGCCAACTCGCCGGACATTCTGCTGGCCGATGAGCCGACCGGCAACCTCGATCTCAAGACCGGCGAGGAGATCATCCTGCTGTTCCGCAAATTGTGCGATGATCTGGGCGTGACCGTCATTGCGGCAACCCATGACCTGAAGATGCTCAAGAAATCCGATCGCATCATGTGGATCGAAGACGGCCTGATTTCGAAGGTCACCACACCCGATCAGATGAATCTGCATGAAGAGGAAGTCCACTAACCCCGAAGCGATGGAGCGGGAACGAACATGAGTGATGGAAAGCATGTGATTGCACGGTCGGAGAATGTCACCCGCCGCTATACGCTCGGGGCGGAGGAGGTCTGGGCGCTCAACGGCGTGACGCTGGACATTTACGAGGGCGAGTACCTCTCGATCATGGGGCCGTCGGGGTCCGGCAAGTCGACATTCTTCAACATGATCGGCGCGTTGGACATTCCGACCTCTGGGACAATCCACTTCATGGGCGAGGATCTCTTCAAGATGCCCGAGGAGAAACAGGCGTGGGTCCGGTGTAACAAGATTGGCTATATCTTCCAGTCCTACAATCTGATCTCGGTGATGAGCGCCCGCGAGAATGTCGCCCTGCCCGCCGTGCTCCGGGGCGCGTCACCCGCGGAAGCGACCGCCGCCGCCGAAGCGGTGCTGCGCCAGGTCGGGCTGGGCCACCGGCTCGACCACCTGCCCATGCAATTGTCGGGCGGTCAGCAGCAGCGCGTGGCCATCGCCCGCGCCCTGATCAACAAGCCCTCGGTGATCCTGGCCGACGAACCAACCGGAAACCTCGACACCAAAACCGGCGAAGAGGTGATCGAACTGCTCGCTTCGCTTCAGAAAAACAACGGCTGCACGATCATTACCGCGACACACGACGTGAAAATGCTCAAGATCTCTGATCGCATCGCCTGGATCCGTGATGGCAAGCTGGATCGCCTGGAAACCAGGGAGACGATCCGCTTCGGCACCGTTTCCGACAAGCTGGAAGGCAAAAAATAATTTTCCACTGGACGGAAGACCGCCACTCGGTTTACACTCTTACGACAGCTTTCTGCGGGCGTAATTCAATGGCAGAATGTGAGCTTCCCAAGCTCAACACGAGGGTTCGATTCCCTTCGCCCGCTCCATTCCATTCCGCCCCGGTTTTATTGAAAAACACCAATAAAAGCGGGGCTTTTTGTTTCTGGCGCGTGTCAGGCTTGCTTTCGTGCTACACCCTGAGGCAGGCTGAAAAAGCCTGCCAAAAAAACCAAACAAATAACAAAACAAACCAAACGGAAGAATAGCTGAAATTTGCACGCCCGCTTGCCTGTACGCGGTTCCGCTCGGTCAAGAAAAAAGACCTCCACATTGCTGTGAAGGTCTGTTTTGCAATGGTGGGGTGGGGGAGTCGCCCGGCCACCGCGTGTCATTCGCCCGCCGGCGCCGTGTCGCCGGCGTCCCAGATGTAGAGCCCCTCGGGTACGGGCACCCGGTTGCGCGACAGCTCCCACGCCGCCCCCGTCCAGACGTAGACCCGGCCGCGCACCCCTGGACCCGCCCGCACCGGGGCGTCCGCCGATGGCACAAACACCACCCGCGGCCCGGTGCATCCGGCCAGCAGGATAGCCCCCGCCACAATCGCCATCCGCACCCACTGCCTACTGCCCACTGCCCACCGCCTCTTATTACTGCGGCCCGCCGTTATCGGCGGGCATCCCATGCGGCCTGCCGTTATCGGCGGGCTTCCCACCCCTCCCGGCCTTCCATTCCGCCAGCCGCCTGTCGAGCCGCTCGCGCAACCCCGGCTTTGCCGCTACGTCCTCGCCGGCTGTGCCGGTCTGGCTTTTCACCAACCCGGTCAGCCAGTCGAGAATCGCCTTGAATAACGCCGCCCACATGCAGCGCACACCATTACCGCGGCCCGCCGTTCTCGGCGGGCACTCACATCCGTCCCCGCGCGCCAATGCGTGCCGAGTTGCCGCGACACGCGAGCATTTTCCGCTTGTCAATTATAACGCATATGTTATATTACGGTCATGCACGCACGGAAGCCCCTCATCATGCTTTCCGGCGAGATCAAAACGCCGCCCTTCAGCGAAGAGGCGCGCATTGAAGCCGGAACGCTTCTCGGGGTGCTTCAAGGCGCCGGAATCCTCTCCATGCCGCAGGCGCGGCCCATGCCGGCCCTCGGCACGCGCTGCCTCGAACTGCGCATCAAGGACAGGGCCACCGAATGGCGCATCTTCTGCCGCGTCGACCCCGACGCCGTGCTGATGGTGCATGTGCTTGCAAAGAAGACGAGACAGACGCCCGATGCCGTAATCAAGCTCTGCGCCGGGCGTCTCAAAACCTACGACCGCCTTACGAAAGGATAATCGCCATGGACAACCAGAAGAGAAAGCGACTCGAAGCCGCCGGCTACCGCATCACCGATGCTGCAGCCTGGCTCGGGCTTACGCCGCAGGAGCAAGCACTCGTCAGGATGCGGGTCAGCTTCGCTCTTGAGATCGAGCGCCTCCGCAATGAGAAGAACCTCACTCAGGAGGCACTGGCCGCCAAGATCGGCACCAAGCAGTCCGGCGTCGCCCGTATGCTCGGCAATCCCGCCTCAGCCACCATTGACAACCTCCTGAAGACCCTCCTGGCTCTCGGCGCCACCCCCCGTCGTATCGCCGCACTGATCTAACCTCCAGCCCCACCATCCCGTCTCACTGCCCACTGCCACTGTTCTCGCCCCCCGCCACCTCGATCTCCAGCCCCGCCTCTATCGGCCATCCCGGAAACGCCGCATCCGGTTATCAGTTGACTAGAATCTAGAAAGTGCAGGATCTCGGGGTCGGCGACCTCCTCGGGCTCTGAATCGTCGGAAAAGACGCTTTCACGGATGACCCGCTCGGTGATGTCGTCCAGGAAGGCGCGCAGGGTGGCGGAAAGCTTCTCGAACTCGGGCCACAGCGTCTCATCGACGAATCGGCGCGGGACGCGGACCATGACCGTGGTGCGCCGCTGCCTGCGGTAGCGGTAGGGGTTGATTCCGTGGCGCCGGAGCAGGGCCACGAACAGGCGCCGGGACCAGCCGTCACCCAATGTGAACTTGTACTCCGCCTCTGGATCCGTCTCTTTCAACTCCGCCAGGCGCTGCCGGACGCGGTCCATGGCACCGGCGGCTGCTGTCCGCTCGCCGGGCGTGGTCGCGCCCGCGAACAAGCGCTCGATGCTGCGCAACCGCTCGATCAGTTTCTCTTCGTCCGCGTTCATAGTGAGGCTACTCTTTCCCGCCCAGGAAACTGAACCCGGACTGCCGCAGGCACGCTTCCGCATCCTGCGTGTCCTCGTCGTGAAGGATCCAGACTTCCGGCCAGGCGAATCCGAGGGCGCTGCCCAGGCCCGCGCCGGCCGTGTGGCACGTGTGCTCATTTCGCAGCACGGCGGGGATGCCGGACGCTTCCAGCATGCCGCGTACCAGGTCGCAGTGGGTCAGGTTCCGGTCGGTGTAGATCTGTTTCATAAGGTTCACTTGCCGCACGCCTCGTTTTCTTGCGAATGCGGCGGTCATTTCGGACTTCGGGCGTGCAACAAATTCGGCATCTCGGGGAATCTGTGTCCTCGGAGTAGCGGATGGGGGGCTGGATGAAGAGTTTGTTGAGCGCGGTTCCGCCGCGGAGCGCGACCTGCTTCGCCAACTCCGGTTGCTGGAAAATCGCCACAACCGCGCGAGAAAGCACCAGATCCTGCTCGACCTGGGCATCGTCCTGCCACGGGGCTACGGCACGCCAAGCGGTGATGTAAGCTTGCTGGATCATGGCTCCACCTCCAGCGGCGTGTTGATCAAGAGCCGCCAGCGGGCGTCTTCCTTTGCGTCGACGGCGCTTCTCCCTGGCCGCAGGAGTTGCGTGCGCGAAATGCGCGGCGCGAGATGCGCATGCAGGGCGTCAGCAAGTTCGCGTTGTTGGAGTTGATCCAGAATGTACCCCAAGCGCTGGGCATTGGGAAGGTCGTCCACCGTACGCACGGCGGCAACCAGCCGTTTCGCCTGAAGCGAACCGGCGAGTCCGGCAAGGACCGAGGCCACGTGATCCAAGTGCCCCGCCGCCTTGGCGAAGCGCACGAGGTCGACGGCCGTCGTCTCGGGGGTCGAGACCCGCATCACACCGGTGGGCGTCTTAAGTTCCGTGACCGCCGTCTGCTCCACATGTTTGCTGGCGAAGAACTGGAGGCGTGTGCGGCCTGCGACCATCGGCCTCACCGAGCGGTCCGTCATCACCTGAAACGCCTGCGGCTGCTGATGGGCCGCTCCGTGCAGCGCGGCGGCACTCAGCAGCGCGACGTAATAGGGCAGCCCCATCGCCGCCATCAGCTCGTGAATGAACCAGGACGGCGGCGGCGACCCCGCGACGCGGTATTCCAGCGGCACAACAACGAACACATACTCTTTCAGTTGCAGAATGCGCTGATCCCTGACCGCTTGGCGCAAGGCCTTCGAGACAGCGGCCGGCGTCAGTCCGCTGTCGCGGACGGCTTCCGATCTCAGGAATGAATACCGGCCGCCAGCCTGCAGCCGGTCAATCCATGCTTTCAACAGAGGAGGAGGCATGACGAACCCTCTTAAGTTTCTGCGCTAAAGGATAACTGTTGGTCTTTTGTGCAGACTAAATTATCAGAAGGACTGCCGCCTTGCAAGCGGTTCCACGGAGGTGAACGGTGTTGGGTTTCACGCTTGAATATTTCTGCGTCAGCGTGGCCCAGAAGGCATTAGGCGGCCATAGGCGGCGGGTGTGTTGGGGGCCTGTATCCCTATCTTACAGGGGGGCGCAAAATCAGATGGTGGCCCTTCCGCGATCACCCCTGGCGATTCCAACGAGGCTAGGGAGAAAAAAAATTGTTTTTTTATAAGCCGCTGTGCAGCAATTAGTTATGTAATATTGTGCTTGCTTTTG
>Ga0268277_1000868_pt1 | contig 22741 bp, 21 predicted proteins | sample saktaG_5_FD_190132 | JGI IMG/M metagenome (GOLD analysis project Ga0268277, IMG submission 190132) | Saline water microbial communities from Sakinaw Lake, British Columbia, Canada - sak_2010_1_5_50m | ecosystem: Environmental > Aquatic > Non-marine Saline and Alkaline > Saline ...
ATGCCGATCCCCATATAGGGTTTGCTTTGGAAATTATCCAAGCTGATGTTATTGCTCGATACCATCGCCAAAAAGGGGACAGTGTTTTTTTTAATACCGGAGTAGATGAACACGGCCTTAAAATTTATCGCAAAGCCCAAGAAGAAGGACTGGAGACCAAAGAATATTGCGATATTTATGCCCGAAGATTTGATGACTTAAAAAAGGTCCTTAATTTAAGTTATAACAGTTTTATTCGAACAACCGATAAAGAGCATATTAAAATAGCTCAAGAGTTTTGGCTTCGTTGCCAAAAAAATGGAGATATTTATAAGAAGAATTACAAAATTAAGTATTGTGTCGGTTGTGAATTGGAAAAAACAAATTCAGAATTAGTCAAAGGAAAGTGTCCTTTTCATCCTGACCAAGAATTGGAAACTATAGAGGAAGAAAATTATTTTTTCCGTTATTCTAAATATGAGAAAAAACTTTTGGCTCTTTATAAAAAAAATCCTCAATTTGTTTTACCGGCAGGGAGATTAAAGGAAATAAAGGAGTTTACTAAAAAGGGGCTGAAGGACTTTAGCATCTCTCGTCTCAAAGAAAAAATGCCTTGGGGAGTTCCTGTTCCCGGAGACAATAGTCAAATTATGTATGTTTGGTTTGACGCCTTGGTAAACTATATTTCTTGTTTGGGTTGGCCTAATAATTTAGAAAAGTTTAGTGATTTTTGGCCCGGTTTTCAAATAGCCGGTAAAGATAATCTCCGTCAACAGTCCTCAATGTGGCAGGCGATGCTGATGTCAGCAGGGCTCCCAACATCTAAACAGATTTTAATTCATGGATTTGTTTCCGCCGATGGTCAAAAGATGTCAAAGAGTTTGGGTAATGTTGTTGACCCGTTTGATTTGGTTAAGGAATATGGTTCGGAAAACTCACCACAAGCCGGGACAGATGCTGTCCGCTATTTTCTCTTGAGAGAGTTTTCACCTTTTGAAGACGGCGACTATACGAGTCAGAAATTTGAAGAAAGATATAATTTTGACCTTGCCAATGGGCTGGGAAACTTAGTGGCAAGGGTTTTAACAATGGCAGAGAAAGTAAATCCAAAATCCAAAATTCAAATGTCAAATCAAATCCAAAATCCAAAATTCAAAACGGAGATAGATAAAACTAGGGAGAGATATAAAAAATTTTTAGATGATTTTAAATTCAATGAGTCCCTTATGATAATTTGGGAATTGATTAGTTTTTGCGATAAGTATATTGAAAAAGAACGCCCCTGGGAAAATACGGAGAATAAATTATCAATTATTAATAATTTATTGATTGCTTTAACAAGTATTACTCAAATACTTCAGCCGTTCTTACCGGGGACATCGGAAAAAATTATTGAACAAATAAAATCGGGCAAAAAGGAAACCCTTTTCCCAAGAATAGAAACAATTAAAAATTGATAAGTTTTTCTGTTTTTGCTACAATAGTTTTATTAAAGGTTGTATTAATTAATAAATTAAAAAACATATGAGAAAAATATTAATTTTTTTAGCGCTTTTAGCTTTAGGTATAGTCATAGTAGTTTTAATTGTGTTTATAGCTTTTAAAACTTATCCGGGGTCTTCGTTAGAAGAATGTGATAAAGTAGCGCTTGAGAAATTTACTGGGGAGGAAGCTGAAAGTTTTAAATATAACTGTTATATTGACGTAGCTGAAGAGAAAAAAGATATTTCTATTTGTGAAAAAATCCCAGATGATAACTGGCAATTAGAGTATAAGAAAATTCAATGTTATGCCGGAGTAGCTTCATCTTTAGAGGATTTGTCTGTTTGTGACTCTTTAGAAGGGAATATAGAAGAATTTGTAAAAAAGGATATGTGTTTAAAAGAGGTGGCCGATAGGTGCTGTTTAGAAAGACGTATTATCTCTGATCGTGAACTTCGGCCAATATGTAAAGATATACAAGAAAGAGGCATTAAGGGGTATTGCGACGAAGAATAAATCTTGATTCAATTTTATGAAGATTCAAACTTTCTCAAAAATTTGGTATGCCTCTGAGAAAAAGATTAAAAATGTTTGGAAACTTATTGTTTTTGATGATAGGGGTTTTTTGAATATTTACGATGATAGAATTGAATTCAATGGTAAAAAAAGTAATATTCAGATAAAAAACATTAAGAATATCTTAATAAAAAGGCAAAAAGTTAATTGGGGTATATATTTTATTATTGATGTTTTGTTTGTTTTTTATGTGTGTTTATTTTTCCCAAAAATAATACTTGGAGGGTTGCTTATTTTACTAATTGGAAATATTTTTGGGTTATCGGTTGCTTTAGCTACTAAGTGGATTTTGATAGAATACTTGGATCAAAATAATAATTTGAAAAAAGTATATTTTGCTGATGGTTCAATGTTTGGTTGGTCTGGTGTTTTTGGCGGAACTAAAAAAATCTATAAAATATTAAAATTACAGAAATATATTTTATCCTAAAGTACAATAATCAAAGTTAAAAACTTGTAGCTGGTATGTTAATTGATGTTCGCACTAATAATTTGACATTAGGTTATTAGTTTGTTAATGTTTAAATAGATATTCTTATGATAATTTTTACTCAACATGCTAAAGATAGAATGGAAGAAAGGGGGATTTTGAGAGAAGAGATAAGAAAAGTTATAGAAAATCCTGATTACATTTTTAGAGAATCTGATGGTAGAGTGATAGTTCGAAAAAAGAGCGGAGTAAAAGAAATAGAAATAGTGTACATTATTGAAAACAGTAAAAAGATAATATTAACTTGTTATTTTCTTTAAGAAAAATTCAAAATATATGAGAATAAAATATGACAAAATGGCGGATGCAATGTACATTTACATTCGTAAGGGCAAAGCAACAAAAACTATTAAAGTGAATAGTCGTCTTTTGGTTGATGTGGATAGAAAAAAAAATTTGCTTGGTATTGAAATACTTGGAGTTTCTCAACAAATTCCTAAAAAAGAGATAGGCAGAATATCTACCGAAATGCCAGTTTATTCTTAATTAAAATATAAACGAATAAAATAAAGGACCCTGATGCAATTTTATGTAATGTCAGGGTTTTTTGATTGAATTTTTTTCTATATTTGTTAAATTAGAGTTATGTTGGTTGATACTCATAGTCATTTAAATTTTAAAGAGTTTGACGGGGACAGGGAGGAAATTATAAAAAACTGTTTGGAAAAAAATATTTGGGTTTTCAATGTCGGGACAAATTATGAAAGCTCCCGAAAAGCGGTTGAGATTGCTGAGAATTATCCCCAAGGGGTCTACGCCGTTATCGGTTTGCATCCCTTAGATGTTTCCGAAGAAGTCGGAAAAGGTATCTTTGATAAAAAGAAATATTGCCAGTTGGCAAAATCAAAAAAGGTTATTGCCATTGGCGAAATTGGGTTGGATTATCCTTGCCAAAATGAAGTTATTGAAGAAAAACAAAAAGAGATTTTCAAAGAACAATTAGAATTAGCCCAAGAATTAAATTTACCAATTATAATCCACTGTCGAAGGGCCCATAATGAATTATTAAAAATTCTTGAGTTGTATGTTACCCATTATACTTTACACGGCGTAATTCATTGTTTTAGTGGTCATTGGTCTCAAGCCGAAAGGTATCTCAAAATTGGTTTTTATTTGGGGTTCAATGGAATTATTTATAAATTGAATTTGGATAAAATTATTGAAAAGACCCCTTTGGATAGAATCCTAATTGAAACCGATTGCCCTTTTTTAACTCCGCCTTTATCTTCCGAATCTCCTACAAAAACGAAAGCGGATATAATACTTCCTCGCAACGAATCTCAAAATGTTGAATATATTGCTCGGACGATTGCCCGGATTAAAGGAGTTTCTTTTCAAGAGGTTTCGGAAATTACCACCGCCAATGCCCAAAAATTATTTTTGAAAACGATAAACGATAAACAATAAATAATAAATTATAAATAATAAATTATAAATAATAAATTATAAATAATAAATAATAAATAATAAATTATAAATAATAAATTATAAGTTATAAATTATAGATAATATTTTCATGGAGAAATATAATTTTAAGAAAATTGAAAGAAAATGGCAAAAGGTTTGGGAAAAAGAAAAAATATCCCGAGCCCGGGATTTTTCCCAAAAGCCCAAAAAATATATTTTGGTTGAGTTTCCCTATCCTTCCGGCTTCGGTCTTCATGTTGGCCATTGTCGGCCCTATATCGCCTTAGATGTTTTAAGCCGAAAAAAAAGAATGGAGGGCTATAATGTTTTATTCCCAATGGGTTGGGACGCTTTCGGTTTACCAACTGAAAATTTTGCCATTAAAACGGGGGGTCATCCTGCTCTTATTACCCGAAGAAACACAAATGTTTTCAAAGAACAGCAAAAAAAAATAGGTCTTTCGTTCGACTGGTCAAGGGAAGTCAATACTACCGACTCCAATTATTACAAATGGACGCAATGGATATTTATCCAGCTTTTCAAAAAAGGGTTGGCTTACAAATCAAAAATGTCAATAAATTGGTGCCCTTCCTGTAAAATTGGCTTGGCTAACGAGGAAGTGGTTGATAGCAAGTGTGAAAGATGCGGGGGGGAAATTGTCAGAGAAGAAAGAGAACAATGGATGTTAAGAATTACTTGTTATGCCGAAAGGTTGATTGAAGGGTTGGATAGAGTTGATTACCCGGAAAGAGTTAAGGTTTTAGAAAAGGACTGGATAGGGAAAAGCTACGGAACGGAAGTTAATTTTGAGGTTAATTTTCGAGATGATTCGGGAACTTATCAAGACAAGAATTCAAAAGAGGAAGGGGATTTGAGTCAAAAAGAACAAGAAGAGAACCTAAAATTTATTAAGGTCTTCACGACAAGAGTGGATACTATTTTTGGGGCGATCTATTTGGTTTTGTCTCCCGAACACCCATTTCTTCGCCTTGCCCTCGCTGCGATTCAAAATTCAAAATTAGTGGAAGAGTATATTGAAAAAGCGAAAAAGAAACTGGAAAGAGAAAGAATATCCGATGTTCGGGAAAAGACGGGAGTTGAATTATTGGGAGTCAAGGCCATAAACCCAGCCAATAAAAAAGAAATTCCAATTTTTGTAGCCGATTATGTCCTACCTAATTATGGGACGGGGGCTATTATGGCTGTTCCGGCTCACGATAAAAGGGACTTTGATTTTGCCAAAAGTTATAATCTTCCTATTAAAAGGGTTATTTCTCCAACGGCTAAAACAAATGAAGAAGCAATGTCGGGAGAAATGAAAGAACCCTACGAGGGCGAAGGGGTCTTAGTTAATTCAGGGGAGTTTGACGGATTGGACTATAAAACAGCCCAAGAAAAGATTTTAGAAAAATTAGAAAGACAAGAATTAGCTCGGAAAAATATTTATTATAAATTAAGGGACTGGGTTTTTTCCCGTCAGAGATATTGGGGGGAGCCGATTCCGATGATAAATTGTCCGAAGTGCGGTTGGCAAACAGTTCCGGAAAAGGACTTACCCGTTAAGTTGCCTAAAGTGAACGATTATAAACCGACAAAAAATGGAGAGTCCCCTTTGGCTAAAAATGAAAAGTGGGTTAAAACTAAATGTCCTCAATGTAAAGGTTGGGCTCGGCGGGAAATTGATGTTATGCCGAATTGGGCTGGTTCCAATTGGTATTTTCTTCGTTATTGTGACCCCAAAAATAAAAATGAGTTGGCCTCTCCCGAGATTTTAAAATATTGGCTTCCGGTTGATTGGTATAATGGAGGGATGGAACATACCACCCTTCACCTTTTGTATTCCCGTTTTATTTATAAGTTTTTATGGGATATTGGAGTTATTCCTGAATCTGTCGGGGACGAGCCCTATAAAAAAAGGACTTCTCACGGCGTGATTTTAGCCGAAGGGGGCGTTAAGATGTCTAAATCAAAAGGCAATGTGGTGACTCCCGATGAAATAATAAAAAATTTCGGGGCTGATGTTTTAAGAACCTATGAAATGTTTATGGGACCCTTTTCTCAAAGTATCGCTTGGGATAGCAAGGGCTTAAATGGAGTTAAAAGATTTTTGGATAAGGTTTGGGATTTGAAAAATAAGGTTGTTGTAAAATCGGACTCTGACAATGAGGGAATAGAAAAATTACTTCACCAGACAATCAAGAAGGTAGGCGAAGACATTGAGGGACTTAAATTCAATACAGCGGTTTCTTCTTTAATGATTTTAGCCAACGAGATGGAGAGAAAAAAAGATATTCTCTTAGACCATTATCTGTTGTTTTTAACTATTTTAAGCCCTTTTGCCCCCCATATTTCCGAAGAGATTTATCAGGAAGTTGGCAAGAAGTTTAAAAAGACAAAAATCAGTTCAATTTTTCAGGAAGCGTGGCCGGAATATAAAGAAAAAATAACCAAAGAAAAGAAAGCAATATTAGTGGTTCAGATTAATGGGAAGGTAAGAGACAAAATGGAAATTGAAAGAGGGCTGTCGGAGGGGGAAATAAGGAAAATTGTTTTAGGCGAGTCAAAAGCGAAAAAATGGCTTGAAGGCGGAGAAATTAAGAAAATAATTTTTATTGAGGACAAATTAATTAATTTTGTAATTTAAATTATGCTTTTCGGTTACTCTCCAAATTTTATCCTTTAGTATTCTTCATAAAAATAAATAAATTATGAATTTTTCTTTTTGTTTAACAAACGAATATCTTTTTAGGGGATTAAATGACTTGGCGGGGAAGTATTATTGGCTTGATAAAATAGTCGTTTTTTTTGCCCACTATCTTCCTTACATTTTGGTGGCTTTTTTAATTTTACTTTTATTGAAGAATTTTAAAAAAAACAAGAAAATTATTCTTGGCTCGTTTTTGACCGCCGGTTTGGGATGGCTTATTGTTTTGCTTATCCGTTTATTTTATTATCACCCCCGCCCTTTTGTTGAAAATCAAGTTAATCTTATTTCATCTCACTCGCTTACTTCTTCTTTCCCTTCGGCTCACGCCGTTTTCCTTTTTTCCATATCCTCTTTCATCTATTTTTATAGCCGAGAAAAATGTTCGGGTACCCGAGCGTTAGCAAGGGGCGAAGATGAGACTTTAATCTCATCGCCTACGACCCGACATTTTTGGAGGAGAGTTAGTGTTTGGTTTTTAATTTTTAGTTTTTTAATCGTTGTTTCTCGGGTCTTTGCCGGAGTCCATTGGCCGTTGGATATTTTAGTCGGCGCTATCTTGGGAATTTTCATTGCCTTTCTTGCCAATAGATTATTTATTCATCTGTAAGGTAATAACTTCTCTGCGGTTGTGATAAAAAATTATAAAAAAATCTCGACATTTAATATTTAGCCGAGATTTCTTATTGCTATAATTTTAGGACACTATCTTGCATACTTCCTTTTTGAAAGACAGCCAGGGCATTAGGGAAAGGACGATGTTTTCTCTCCACCATTCAGCAGCCGCGGGGCTCTTTTCGGCAAGAATTGTCATTGCTGTTTTTGTGTTTACAGTGTAGCCATCTGTGTTTTTCGGTTTAAATTTTTTCAAACTTGCTCTTTTTTGAATTGTGCCTTCTGTTGTTATTGTTTTAATCAATTCTTTTGCCTTGAAAAAATTAACTCCCGCTTGAATCAAGTTTTTCGAAACCGGGACACCCTTAATAGGAAGCTCTAATCCTACCCATTCTCGCCGTACCCATCTTGGGGCTTGTCCTGGCGGAACAGATACAATTCGTATTTTCTGTGTTTTTGTCATAATTATCTCCCTACTCCTTATTCATTTTTTAAATTTTTTTTATTCTATTTATAATATATGCTTGTATTTTGAACTTGTCAATATTTTGTACCTGAATTCTATTCCAAAGCGCAACATTTTCCTTTTTTTCTTTTTGTTTTTCTTGCGCTTCCTTTTATTTCTTTATATTTTTTTATATCTTTTTTATATTTTCTTTGTATCTTTTTCTAATCTCTATACTTTTTAAAAAATCTGTTTTATCTGTTCTGGCAAAAAATGGTGCCGGTCGGCACTATTTGTTGTCAATCGTCTCTTTTGCCTTGTTCTGTCTGCTTATTTATTTTGTATCGTTTTAGGACGACCCCGATTTTGTCTAACGCTTTGCGTTAGTGACAAAATCGAGGGTCCTCGATACAATTACAAAATTGACAATTTTGGTTGTATCGGGATCGTCCTAAAACGATACAAATTTTTCTATTTATTTTCGGTGGGAAAGATTTTTCTTTTTGCTCTTAGCGGAGGAGCGAATGGTGCCGCGGGTGGGACTCGAACCCACACGGGATTTCTCCCAGACGATTTTGAGTCGTCCCCGTAAACCAATTCCAGCACCGCGGCTTAATCCCAATCTATCACCAATAAACTTAAAACTCAACGCAATTAGTAATATAAAATCTTACCGAAAGAGCATTGGTTCTGCAATTTAAAATCTTACCGAAATGGATTAAGATACAGAGAATAATTCAGCTGATTTTATTTGAAATACTCTTATCTCAGACAAGAGTATTATCAAGAAAACCAGTTGCTCTGTATTTATGGATATGTCATCAATCAATCAATACTTAAAGGAATTGAGAAAAGAATACCTGAAAATCAATATTAAAAAGGCAAAGGGCAGGTTATTAGACGAAGCTGAAAAAAGAACAGGGCTTTGCAGAAAATACCTCGTTGCTAAACTAAAACCAAAAAGCAATATAGACAAGCAACTGTTCGAACAGAAACGCAGAAAGAAGTTTTACGATAAACCTGTAAAAGCCGCATTAGTCATTTGCTGGAGAATATTTGACCGACCCTGCGGAGAAAGACTAAGTCCACTCTTAAAAGAAGAAACAGATAGGCTGATAAGATTAGGCGAATTAACCTGCTCGAATAAAACAGCTCAAAAGTTAAAGCAAATATCTTCAAAGACAATTGACAACGCTTTAAAGCATCAAAAAGAGGTTGAACGGATAAACAATAAATACAAGAAAAAAGATAATCCCTTGCTTTATCAAATTATTCCTGTCAAAACTCCGGATGAGTGGGATAGAGACAAATTTGGCAACACACAAATTGATATAGTCGAGCATTGCGGACAATCAGCCAGAGGCGAGTATTTATGCACCCTTTCTACTACTGACATTGCCACGGGCTGGTGGGAAGGTGAAGCAATATTGGGCAAAGGGCAGCTAAATACCACATCCGGTCTTGACAGAGTTAAAAACAGATACCCGTTTCCTTGGCTGGGCGTACACCCGGATAACGGAACAGAGTTTCTTAATTACCATCTATTCAATTATTGCCAGGAACAAGGATTAGAACTTACCAGATCAAGACCATACAAGAAAAACGATAATTGCTTCGTGGAACAAAAGAATCGAACCCATGTTAAAAGATATGTTGGCTGGTTGAGATATGACACAACCAAGGAACAAGAAATTCTAAACTCTCTCTATCGCAATGAATTAAGATTATTCAAAAACTTTTTCCAACCTCAGATTAAATTAAAAGAAAAGATCAGAATAAAAGGTAAGATACATCGCAAACATCATAAAGCCAAAACGCCATATCAACAAATAATGGACAACAAGAATGTTCCGGAAAAGACAAAACAAAAACTTAAAAAGATTTATGATAACCTTAACCCCGCTGAATTGAAAAGAGCAATTGACAAAAAACTTGATTTGCTTGTAATCGCTTACAGGTCTAAAAATAATTATTTAAAGGTCGCTTTAGATAAAAAACTGAAACCTTTTTCGGTAAGAAAATTAATTACCGAACCAGACCCCATTTCGGTAAGATAGTTAAATTACTTGACACGCTCAATATTAAAAATAATATAAAGATTATAAAATAAAATAAAGAGAAAAATAAATTTTAATAAATGGTGCCGAACGAGCAAAGCGAGTTCGGGAAGACGAAAGTAATCTCTCATAGTCCCAATCGGCAGAGATTCTTAGATTTGCAAAAGAAAAAAAAGGGCTTGGTAGAATTTATTACGTTTTTAAGCAAACATATTATTTTTGGAAGTCGCAGTCCTTATTGGAGCAAGCAATCTTTTTTCCCTTTTCGACAAGTAAAGATTTACATTTAGGACAGGTCTCTTTGGTCGGTTTATCCCAGAGAGCGAAATCGCAATCAGGCCACTTTGAGCAACCATAAAATATCTTTCCTTTTTTAGTTTTTTTACTAACAATTTCTCCCTGATTACAATTAGGACACTTAATATCTAATCCAGGCTTTTTCGTTTTTTCAATGTATTTACATTTTGGATAAGCACTGCATCCGTAAAATTTCCCATATTTACTCCATCTTTGCAATAAGGAGGAACCGCATTGAGGGCAAATTTTTTCGGTTTCTTTCACCAAATCCTTTTTAGAAACTATTTTTCCCTTCTCTTTGAGTTTCTGTTGAAAGGGCTGATAAAACTCTCTTAAAACATTGGTTCGACTTTCCTCGTTTTTGGCGATTTTGTCTAAGTTTTCTTCCATATTGGCTGTAAATTTTAGGTCAATAATTTTAGGAAAATGTTTAACTAAAATATTATTGACCAAAACCCCGATTTCAGTCGGTTGGAACCTTTTGGCTTCATTTTTTTCGACATAATTCCTTTTTTGGACCGTGTCTAAAATCGGAGCATAAGTTGAAGGGCGACCAATTCCTTCTTTTTCTAAAACCTTAATTAAACTGGCTTCATTATATCTGGCCGGCGGTTGAGTGAAATGTTGGAGAGGACTAATTTTATCCAATAGCAATTTTTCATTTTTTTTCAAGTCCGGAAGTTGTTTTTCTTCTAACTTCATTGGATAGACCATTAAAAAACCCTTGAATCTCAATACTTGCCCCGTAGCCCTGAATGTGTATTGGTTTTTTTTAGCGTCTGGATTTTGGGATTCTATTTCAACGGAGACGGAATCAATTATGGCTTCGCTCATTTGGGAAGCGATGAATCTCTGCCAAATAAGTTCGTATAATTTAAACTGCTGTTCCTCTAATTTGTTTTTTAGCTTTATTTCCGAAGGGCTTATGTCCGGTTGAGTCGGTCTGATTGCTTCGTGGGCTTCTTGAGCTGTCTTTGATTTTGTTTTGTATATTCTAACTGAAGCCGGATAATATTCTTGACCATAATTTTTCTTTATGAAACTCTCGGCCATTTTTTGGCTGGACAGAGATAGATTAAGGGAGTCGGTTCGGTGATAGGTGATGAGCCCTTTTTCGTAGAGTTTTTGGGCCAAAAGCATTGTTTTTTTGGCTGAAAAATACAATCTTTGCCAGGACTCTTGTTGGAGGGTTGAGGTGATGAAGGGAGGAAGAGGATTTTTTCTTGTTTCCTTCTCTTCAATTTTTCTAACTTCGTAATCATTATCCTTTAAATTATCAATAATTCTTTGAACCTCTTTTTCATTTCCAATACCTAATTTTTGGATTACCTTGCCATTTTCTTTAATTAGCATTGCCTCAAATCCATTAGTATCGTTTTTTATTTTTTCATTTTCATTTTTTATTTTCAGGAGCAAGGCGACGATAGTCCAATACTCAACCGATTTAAAATTTTTAATCTCTTCTTCCCTTTCATTTATCAATTTTAGGACGACTGATTGAACTCGACCGGCCGATAATCCTCGGGCTACCGTTTTCCAAAGAAAAGGGGAAAGCTTATAGCCGACTAGCCGGTCCAAAATTCTTCTGGCTTGTTGAGAGCTTACTAAGTTCATATCTATTCCTCTCGGATTTTTCAGGGCTTCCTCAATCGCCGACTTGGTAATTTCATGGAAAACAATTCTCTGGGGATTTTTGAGTTTCAAAATTTCAGCCAAATGAAAAGCGATGGCCTCTCCCTCTCTATCTTCATCGGTAGCCAGAATAACCTGCTCATTTTTTTTTAGTTCTTCTTTCAATTCTTTAACTCGCTTTTTGGCTTTGTCGGGGATAACATATTCTGGCTCAAAATCATTTTTAATATCTATACCTATTTTTTTTGAAGGCAGGTCGCGAATATGACCATAAGAAGAAAGAATGGAATATTCCTTTCCCAAGAATTTTTGGAGAGTTTTTGCTTTTGTGGGACTTTCAACAATTATCAGTTTCATAATTATTAATTAGAAATTAACCCGAAAGGGCATAGATACTATTCCCTAAGTTTTTGATTTTTCCTTCACTTTCCATTGAGCTTAAAAGGATAGAGACCGTTCGGGGCGGGAGTTCCGTTTTTTCAATAATTTTATCTATGTGCGCTCCCCCTTGTTCAAGGAAAGTTAAAACTAATTTTTCTTCCAATGTTTTTCCTTCTATCTTTATCTTTTTTTCTTTTTTTAATAAACCCAATTCTTTCAAAATGTCATCAGCTGTTTCTATTAATTTCGCCCCTCCCTTAATTAAAAGGTGGGGACCTTTGGAGTTTAGAGAATGAATGGAGCCAGGGACGGCAAAAACTTTCTTTCCTTGTTTTCGGGCTAAGTTGGCCGTAATTAGAGCTCCGGATTTATATTTGGATTCAACAACTAAGACCCCTAAACTCAAACCGGAAATAATCCTGTTTCTTTCCGGAAAATTCCCTTGAAATCCCGGCGTTTCAGGGGGGTATTCAGATATTAGACATCCTTCTTTTCTCAATATCTCTTTTGCTAAGTTCAGATTCTCTTGAGGATAAATACTTTTATCGTCAGGGCCTGTTCCCAAAACGGCAATTGTTTTTCCTTTACCCTCTAACGCTCCTTTGTGGGCGAAGGTGTCAATTCCTCTTGCTAATCCACTCACGATTATTAAACCGGCTTGACTAAGGTCTCGGGCAATAGAAAAGGCGATTTCTTTCCCATAATCGGAGCATCTCCTTGTCCCAACTATAGCGAAACATTTTTCATCTTTTTTAATTTTCCCTCTAAAATAAAGAGTTTTAGGACTGCGGGGAATTTTTTTCAAAGCAATCGGATAATTATCGTCCTTTTCTTTTATAATCCTTATCTTATTAAAATCAATAGAGTCCATTTTATTAAGAATTGCTTTTATTACCAGAGCGGTCAACTTCACCAATTGTCTTTCTTGTTTCCTCCTTGATAATTGTTTTTAGGGCTATACAGCTTTCTTTAACGGTTTGTTTTAAAATCTCTTCTTCGTTTTTGGTAAAGTTTTTCAAAACAAAGTTATCAATATTTTTCGGTTTGCCTCTTTCAGGTTGAATACCGATTCTGATTCTGAAAAAATCCTTTGTTTTTAATTCTCTGATAATTGATTCTACTCCTTTGTGTCCGGCTGAACCTCGTCCTTCGGAAACTTTGATTTTTCCCAAGGGTAAATCAATATCGTCATGAATCACAATTAAATCTCTGTTTGAAAATTGATTAATAATTAGCTTCACCGCTGTCCCGGAATTATTCATAAATGTTTGGGGCTTAATCAAAACAATTTCTTGAAGGTCAATCTCTCCCCGGGAAATTAAGGAATTGGCTTTTTTGAGTAATTCAAAATCGGAGAAGAAATTTTCTTCTCTGAACTTGTCAATAATTCTAAAGCCGACATTATGCCTTGTCCCAAGATATTCTTTTCCCGGATTGCCGAGTCCGACGATTAACATAAGTCGTGTAACGTGTAACGTGTAACGTGTAACGTGTAACGTGTAACATGTATCGTGTAACGTAAGTTATTTTAATTTTTTGATAATTCCCCAAAGCATCGCCCCAATTTCTTCAGATAAATTTAATAATTTTTCCTCTTCTAATTTCTTTATGTAACCTTGTTTGGTGCTAAAATAGATTAAATATTTAGATTCTTTTAGCGACCCATAAGAGATCTCCAAAAAGTTTTTTAATACTAATTTTCTTTGTCGAGCAAACCCCTCAATATAGTTTAAAATCACTGATAAAGACGCTCTCCTTAATTGCGATGTTAGTCCGTAAATTTCTTCTTTCGGAAAATATTTTGTAATTTCGTAAATCCGAGAAACAAATTCATCCATTAATAATTTTAATTTTGAATGAAAATTTTCTTCCACCATAAATTTTACACGTTACATGTTACATGTTACACGTTACATGCTTTATTATATTCTTTCTTGTATTAATTAACAAATTTGTTATAATTTATAATCAGCCGTTAAATAAAATGTTTTTGAAACAAACTCTATTATTTTTTTGGGAAGTGGCGAAAATCGTATTTTTGGCTTTAGTTATAGTTATTCCTATTCGTTATTTTATTTTTCAGCCCTTTATTGTTAAAGGGATTTCAATGGAGCCCAATTTTTCAGATAGCGACTATTTGATTGTTGATGAAATTACTTATCGTTTTCGCGCTCCCGAAAGGGGAGATGTAATCATTTTCCGTTATCCCCAAAATCTTTCCGAAAAGTTTATTAAGAGAGTTATCGGCTTGCCGGGGGAAATAATTTCATTGGAAGGCAATCAGATATTTGTGGTTGATAGGTTAGGCCAAAAAAAGGTTCTGGACGAATCCGAGTATCTTAACAATCAAACCTTATTTAATCAAACGGACTTTCTTTTAAGCGAAGATGAGTTTTTTGTTTTAGGAGACAATCGTCAAAACTCTTTTGATTCGAGAAGTTGGGGGGTTCTTCCTAAAAAAAATATTATTGGTCGAGCACTTTTTCGAGTGTTTCCTCCGGCTACAGCGGCGGCTTATTTTACCGCTCCAGAATATTAAGAGTTTTGTCTAAAATTTGGAGCCATAGGTAAACGAATTTTAGAGATAAAACGTTAACAATTATGACCAAATACCAATCGCCAATCGGGATGCGAGATTTGCTTTCCGAGGATTTCAAATATTTTAACAAAATTGAAAAAGTTTGTCGGGAGATAGCAGGATTTTATGGTTTTCAAAGAATTGAACCCCCAATTTTGGAACAGAGTTTACTTTTTGAAAAAGGGACTGGTCAAGGTACCGAAATTGTTCAGAAGCAAATGTTTAGCTTAAGAACAAAGGGAGGGGATTGTTTAACACTAAGACCAGAGTACACGCCCTCGATTATTAGAGCTTATTTTGAACATGGGATGGAAAGTTTGCCTAAACCGGTTAAACTTTGGTATTTTGGGCCTTGTTTTCGGCACGAAAAACCTCAATCTGGAAGATATCGCCAATTTTATCAATTTGGTTTCGAATTTTTGGGAAGCGAGTCCTGGATAATAGATGCTCAAACAATTCAACTTTCCTATAATATCTTAAAAGCCCTTGAGTTTAAAAATTTAATTATTAAGGTTAATAGTATCGGCGATTCTCAATGTTGTCCCTATTATAAGAAGGTCTTGATGAGTTATTTGAGGAGTTATCGGAATTCTATTTGCGCCGATTGTGTGAAAAGATTAAAATTAAATCCTTTAAGAATTTTGGATTGTAAAAACGAAAAGTGCCAAGAAATTATAAGGGGAGGGGCTCCCCAGATATTGGATCATCTTTGCAAGGATTGCAATGACCATTTCAAAAAAGTTTTAGAATCCTTGGATACATTAAAAATACCTTACACATTGGACCCATATCTTGTTAGGGGGTTAGATTACTATACTAGAACTGTTTTTGAAATTTCAACAGAGAAAGAGGGAGAGGGAGGGCAAGGAACATTGGTTGGCGGAGGGAGGTATGATAATTTAGCTAAAATTTTGGGGGGGAAAGAAGTTCCAGCTTGCGGTTGCGCTTCGGGGGTGGGTAGGATAGCAAATCTTCTGAAAGAAAAAAGCAAAGGGGACTCTAAAACAACATCAAAAGTTTTCTTAGCCCAAGTCGGAGAATTGGCCAAGAAAAAAAGTTTAAAATTATTTGAGGACTTTCGAAAGCAGAAAATTAAAGTGGTCGAGACTTTACATAAGGACTCTTTGTCTTTACAATTAAAGTTAGCGAACAAAGCGGGAGTCAAATATGTTTTGATTATGGGTCAAAAAGAGGCCTTAGAGGAAAAAATAATTATTAGAGATATGAAAAGCGGGAAGCAGAAAACAGTTGCTCTTGCCCGAGTGATTAAGGAGATAAAGAGAAAAACAGGAAAATAAGGGATGTAATTATTAATTATCTTAATTTCTAATTTCTAATTTCTAATTACTCTAATTAAATCCCAAATCCCAATTACTTTATAAATCCAAAATCCAAAATTCATTAAACTTTGAGGTTTCATTGGTCATCTGGGAATTGGGGTTTGATTAGACATTAGAGCAATTAGGTTAATTAGACATTTTATCAAATATGCCTTTAAAAGTAGAAAAACAATCAGATAGAGAAAGCCCTCAAAGTTTGAGCAGGCGTTTTTCGCAAAAAATTAAAAAAAGCGGAATATTGTTAGAGGTTAGAAAGAGAAGATTTAAGAAGAAGGGGAAAAGCAACCAATTGAAAAAGAGGTCAGCATTGAGAAGGGAAGACAAAAAGAAAGAGCGTGATGAATTGAAAAAGCTCGGAAAGTTGGAAAGTTATGATAGAAATAAATAATTTGACAGGTCTTAAAGGAAGGGTTGACGATTCTTTAATTAAAAAAGTCGGTCAAAATATTTTAGCGGAAGAAAAAAGAGAGGGGGACATCTCTTTGGTTTTTGTGGGGACAAGAAAGATAAGAGAGTTGAACAAAAATTATCGGGGAGTGAACAGGGCTACCAATGTTCTCTCTTTTGCGGAAGAAAACAAAGTTTCAGACGAAGAAGGACTGGGGGAGATTATTATTTGTCTTCGGGAAATAAAAAAAGGAGCCCAAAGGAATAAATGCTCTTTTGAAGAAGAGTTGATTAGGATTTTTATCCATGGTCTTTTACACCTTCTTGGCTATGAACACGAAAAAAGCAAAGGGGAAGCCGTTAAAATGAAAGAGAAGGAAGAACACTATATGGGTAAAATTTCTAATTGACCACCAAGCCTTCGCTTCGCGAAGGCGAAGGTGGAAAAGATTTTTGAAAAAAATCTTTGACTTGTTTCGTAAAAGCTCGGCAGGCGATGAAATCTTCGATTTCATCTTTATTCACCTGCTTCGCAGGTTCATCTATGAAGTCCACTACTATCACAGCTATAGATATAGGAACTAGTTCAATCAAGCTTTTAATTGGCCAGAAAGAAGCCGATTCTCCCAGTATTACAATCATAGAGAAAAGAGAAGTTCCCCAAACAATTGGAGTTAAGAGAAGTGAAATTTACAACCCCAAAAATATTTCTGAAACGATTTCTTCTTTGAAAGAAAAAATTCAGAAGACGAAAGGGATTAAAATAAAAAAAGCCGTAGTTAATATTGGAGGAACTCATCTTTCTGTTATTAGGAGCCAAGGGTTGGTCTCGGTTTCCCGGGCTGACCAAAAGATTTCTCAAGAAGATATTAAAAGAGTTTTTCAGGCATCGCAAGCCGTTAATCTCCCCTCCAATCAAGAAGTTTTAGATACGAAAATTCAAGAGTACTTAATTGATGGCGAAAAAGGGGTCAAGGATCCCTTGGGACTGGAGGGTTTTCGCTTAGAGGCCAAAGCTCTCTTGATTTGTGTTTTTTCACCGATTTTAGAAAACCTGGAAAGAGCCGTTTATGAGAGTAAGATTGAGATTGAAAAAATTATTCCCTCAATTTTAGCATCTTCCCGAGCGGTCTTAACCGAGCAACAAAGAGAATTAGGGGTAGCCGTAGTGGATATTGGTGCGGGGACTACTTCTCTTTCGGTCTTTAGCGAGGGAAATTTAGTGGATTTTGTGGTTTTCCCGATGGGGGCGTCTAATATCACCAATGACATTGCTATTGGGTTAAGAACAGAAATATCAACAGCCGAGAGGATAAAGAAAGAATTTGGTTCCCTATCTCCCTTTATCTCAAGAAGCAAAAAGAAAAACGAGAAAAAGAAGGAAAAAATAGAAATTCCCGAAAAGAACATTTCTTTTTCCAATTCTCTTTTGGAAAAAATCGTAACCTCAAGAATTTCGGAGGTCTTTTCAGAAATAAACAAAAATCTTAAAAAAATATCTAAAGAAAGCATTTTGCCCGGCGGGGTTGTTTTAACTGGTGGCGGGTCTCTTTTACCTGGTATGGCGGATTTTGCCAAAGAAAAATTTGAACTGCCTTGTTACCTTTCGGGTCCCAAAAAAGTTGTTGGAGTGGAAGAACCGACTTTTTCCACTTGTGCCGGTCTTTTACTTTCCGGTTTTGAGGCGGGAGGAGAAGAGATATTGATGCCGTCGGAAGGACGACTTAGGAAAATTTTTAAGATATTTCTACCTTAAAGAGTTTGGTCCTGCCAAAGTTTTAGTGAAACGAAAACCCAGCACTTATTTCTATGGAAACATTATAAGGGTCTTAGCTTTGTAATTCTGAATAACAATGTTAATTTCTATTTCGTGTTTTTATAGAAATAAGTGCTGGGTATAAGAATCTGTAATCCGTCAAACCCAGCACTTATTTACACAGAAAAACAAACTTATAAGGTTAAAACATTTATAATACTTACATAGAAATAAGTGCTGGGTTAGGCGGAAACATCTTCTAATATGAAAATAAAAGTTATTGGAGTCGGCGGAGCGGGATGTAATACCATTTCCCGTTTAGCCAATACACCACTTAAAGGATTTGAACTCTTTGCGGTTAACACCGATGTTCAATCCCTAAAAAATTGTAATTGTCCTAATAAGATTTTAATTGGCGAAAAGGCAACTGGCGGTTTAGGGACGGGGATGGATTGGAAACTGGGGCAAAAAGCGGTTGAAGAAAGCAAGGATGTCCTTGAAGGGGTTCTTAGGGGCTCGGATATTGTTTTTTTAACAGCCGGGCTTGGCGGTGGCTCGGGGACGCCGGCGGTTTCGGTCTTAGGGGAAATGGCTAAAAAAATGGGCATTCTAACATTAGCCGTTGTCACTCTTCCGTTTTCTTTTGAGGGAGGGCTAAGAAAAAAATTATCTCATTGGGGGTTGGAAAGATTGGAAAAGAATGTTGATTCTTTTTTGCTTATTTCCAATGACCGTATTTTTAAAATAATTAACAAAGATACTTCGGTAGAAGAGGCCTTTCTGAAAGTTGACCAAGTTTTAGTGGAATCGTTAGAAGGCATCTCGGAACTTCTTTCGGTTCCCGGGATTATTAGTGTTGATTTTGCCGATTTAGAAGAGATATTGAAAAACTCTGGTCGGGCGCTATTCAGTCAGGGAAGGGCTAAGGGAGAACAAAGAGCGTTGGGGGCGGCGAGCAAGTCCCTTCAATCACCCTTACTTGATTTTTTACCCAAAAATACCAAAGGGGTTCTTTTTAATGTGAGCGGTCGAGATGTTTCCTTGACGGAGGTAAATTTGATAGCCAACTTTATTAAAAAAATAACTAATCAGAAAACCAAAATTATTTTCGGTGTTTCCGAAAATAGGAATTTGGAAAAAGGGGAAATAAAAGTTACTTTAATCGCCACAGGGGTAGAATAAAATACCGCTTTAAAGCATTTATTTGCTTTTATTTTTTTATTTATCGGTGCCATTATTTTTTCTATGGAAAGTAAAATCAAAAAAATTAAGAAGAGAAATGGAGCATTGGCGGAGTTTGACCAATCAAAAATCACTAAAGTCCTCTTCAAAGCCCTAACGGCCAGTGGCCAGGGGGACGGCAAATTGTCTCAAAAGCTTTCCGATAAAGTTGTAAAAATCTTAAATAGAAGATTTAAAAAGGAGGAGTTGGTTCAGGTTGAACAAATCCAAGATATCGTTGAGGAAGTTTTAATTTTAGAGAACCTTACAAAAACTGCCAAGGCCTACATTTTGTATCGGGAACAAAGAAGGAATATCAGAGAAGCGATTGAGGCGAAAGAAGAAGCGGTGGATAGAGTTGACCAATATATAGAAAAATTGGACTGGGAAGTTAAAGAAAACGCCAATATGGGTTTTTCTCTCCAAGGTTTAAATCGTTATGGCGTGAGTTATATTGTTAAAAAGTATTGGTTGAATAAAATCTATCCTAAAGAAATTAGGGAAGCGAACGAATCGGGAAATTTTCATATTCATAATTTAGATACTCTTGGCCCTTATTGCGCCGGCTGGGACCTGTATGACCTTTTATTAAAAGGATTCGGCGGAGTTCCGGGAAAATTGGAGTCAAAACCGCCAAAACATTTCGGCTCGGCTTTAATTCAAGCGGTAAATTTTATATTCACTATAACCGGGGAGGTTGCCGGAGCCATTGCTTTTTCTAATTTTGACACCCTTTTATCTCCGTTTATCCGTTATGACAAATTAGATTATAAAGAAGTTAAGCAACGGCTTCAGGAGTTTATGTTCAATATGGCTGTTTCAACTCGGGTGGGATTCCAATGCCCTTTTTCCAATTTAACTTTGGACTTAAAACCTTCGGCTGTCTTTGCCAACCAGCCGGTAATTATCGGGGGCAAGCCCCAAAAAGAGACCTACGGAGAGTTTGAAGAAGAAATGAAGATATTTGACAAAGCGCTTTATGAAGTGATGTTGGAGGGAGATAAATCGGGTCGGCCTTTTAGTTTTCCCATCCCGACCATTAACATCACCAAGGATTTTCCTTGGGACGAAAAGGCATTTGACGGTATTTTTGAGGCCTCGGCAAAATACGGCGCCAATTATTTTGCCAATTATATTAATTCCGATATGAAGCCGGAAGACGTCCGTTCAATGTGTAAATTGCCGGGAACCGAAATCATTTACAAAAATGCAAGCGGTGAGATTGCGAAAACTGAAATTAGAAGAATTATAGATGACTTTTTGCTAAGAGGTAATTCAATTGAGATACTTGTTAATGGTAAGTTTGAGAAAGTAAAAAATGTAATAAAATTAAGATTGGAAAATGAAGAAATTCTAAAAGTTACCTTAGATAATGGGATTCTTGACAAAATGACCTTGGACCATCCTTCCTTAATAATCGAAAACGGGAAACTAAAGATGGTAGAGAGTAAAGGGTTAAAGATAGGAAATGAATTTCCATTTGCTAAATATCCTTATGAAGGAAAATTAGGAGATTTTGGCATAGGAAGATTGGTCGGGCTTTATATAGGCGATGGCTGGGTTTCTCACGATGATACCACTTTGAACTTAGTTTTTAACAGCAAAGAAAAGGAATTGGTTAAATTTGCCCAGAAGATTGCTGAAGAACGGTTTGTTGCTTCAACTTCAATTTGTTATAACGAAGAACATCATTTTGTTCGTATTTCTATTGCAAGTAAAGGATTGGTTGAGGTGATGAAAGAGTATGTGAGAGGATATGGTTCTGTAAATAAAAGATTAAATTCTAAAATTTTCGCTCGTTCACTCGAATTTAGAAAAGGAGTATTAATTGGAATAATAGAAAGTGATGGTTTTCTGCATAAAAAAAAGAATTTTATTGTTCTTCATTTAGGTAATAAAGATTTAATTTTAGATATTCTGATGTTGAGTAGAAGTTTAGGAATAAATACCACTTATTTCGAATCAAAGAATAGCACAGGAGATAAAAAGAAGATTGGATACAATCTGAGGTTTGCTGGGGATATTCCAGAATGGTTGAGAAATTATTTTAAGATGAAGAAAGGACACAATCTAAAATATAGAGATTATAATAATTTTTATGGAGTGAAAATTGTAAAAACAGAAAAAGAAAAATACACGGGCTATGTTTATGATTTCGAACTTGACAATAAAGAGCACGCATTTCAATTAGCCAACGGAATAATTACTCATAATTGCTGTCGGCTTCGTCTTGATTTACGTGAACTTCACAATCGGGGTGGCGGAGGGCTATTTGGCAGCGGAAGCAATACTGGAAGTATCGGAGTGGTAACTATTAACCTTCCTCGGATTGGCTACCTTTCAAAGACCAAAAAAGATTTTTTTGAAAGATTGAGCAATTTAATGGATTTGGCTGAAGAAAGTTTGGAAATAAAGAGAAAAACGATTGAAAATTTCATTGAAAAAGGGTTATATCCTTATTCTAAGTTTTATTTGAGCAGTATTAAAAAAACTAAAGGTGCTTATTATGCTAATCATTTTTCCACTATTGGGATTGTCGGAATGAACGAAGCCCTTTTGAGTTTTTTAGAAGAAGATATTGCTTCAGAGAAAGGAAAAAAGTTTGCTTTGGAAATAATGGACTTTATGAGAGAAAAAATAATTACATATCAAGAAAAAACGAGCCAAATTTACAACTTAGAAGCTACTCCGGCCGAGTCAACCGCTTACCGTTTCGCTTTAAAGGATAGAGAAAGTTATCCGGATATTATCACTGCTGGGATTAAGGAAAACCCCTACTATACCAATTCCAGCCAGTTGCCGGTTAATTATACAGATGACATTTTTAAGTCCTTGGATTTTCAAGACGAATTACAGTGCCGTTATACGGGAGGAACCGTTCACCATCTCTTTTTGGGTGAAAGGGTTTCTGACATTGAGACAGTCAAAAAATTAATCAAAAAAATTTTTGAAAACTTTCACCTTCCTTATATTACATTTACTCCTACTTTCTCAATTTGCCCCGCTCATGGTTACTTAAGTGGAGAGCATTGGACTTGTCCTAAATGCGCCATAAAGCAACCTTGTGAGGTCTATTCAAGAGTGGTCGGTTATTATCGCCCGATTCGACAATTTAATAAGGGGAAACAAAAAGAGTTCGCGGAAAGGAAAACTTTTAAAGTGGAAAAATAATGAAAATTCAAGGTATTCAAAAACTAACTCTCATTGATTTTCCGGGTAAAATTGCCTGCACCGTTTTTTTGAGCGGATGTAATTATCGCTGTCCTTGGTGCCATAATCCCGAACTTGTATTAGAAGGGATTATCGGAGAACAATCGCCGATTTCGCCGAAGGATTTTTTCCAGTTTTTAAAAGAGAAGAGAGGTCTGTTGGAAGGAGTTTGTATCTGCGGAGG
>Ga0268277_1000871_pt1 | contig 22696 bp, 19 predicted proteins | sample saktaG_5_FD_190132 | JGI IMG/M metagenome (GOLD analysis project Ga0268277, IMG submission 190132) | Saline water microbial communities from Sakinaw Lake, British Columbia, Canada - sak_2010_1_5_50m | ecosystem: Environmental > Aquatic > Non-marine Saline and Alkaline > Saline ...
TTATCACATAGATGAACAGGATACTGAGTATAAATGCCAGCGCGTAAACATTGGTTTCGATGAAGCTAACCACGTTTAATATCGGTATCTGAATGGCCAAAATCCCACCCAGAATAATTCCGAATGTTGAAAGAACCAGGGATTCTGACAGAATTTGGATATAAATACCCTTTGCTGTTGAACCAAGCGCCCGCCGTAAACCGATCTCTGCACGCCGTTTATTGGTATTGTACCAGATTACGCCAAACAGCCCCAGGCTGACATTGATAATCAGAAATCCACTAACGATCAGCAGGATTATCGGAAAGATCATGGATTGTTTATTGGCACTGATACGGGCTTCTTCCATGCTTACGGTTTTTAAACGAAAATCCTTTGCCACAGATGACAGATGTTTGAGAAGGCGCTCTTCAAACTGAGCATCGGTACCGGGCACGGTTTTAATAAGCAGTCGTTTGCCAAAATTTTCGGACAGAAAAGAAATATCGTCGATAGATTGATCGAGATTGATTCGCCGGACTAAAATCTTTTTCGAGCGGGTCAACTCGCCGGAGTTTCGGATATCGTCAACAATACCGACAACGATGTTTTCCTCATCTTCGTTTAAAATAGTTTTTCCCAACCCACTTTCACCTCGGAACAGATCCTTTTCGAGATTGCGATTGATGATGACAGGGTCTTTAAGTGATGTATTATCCTCGGGGCCAAACCAGCGACCTTCCGCCAGTTGAATGTCTAGTACTTTGGCAAATTGGTCATCACCCCGCAGTAGATTTGCTGATACTTTATTTCCTTTGTACTCCAGGTTGTTACCCGACATGGCAGCCGGTGTAAACAGATAAGATTCGGAAAACGCATGTCCGGTGACTTCCGGAAAAGCCTCTACGGCAGTTTCCAATTGTTTCAGAGTTTCAACAATGGATGTTTTTTCGGCATTCTGCCAATCTATGTTCACCATCCAAACATTTTTATAATTGAAACCAAGCGGTTTGAGGTAATTTCCAAGCAGAAAAATAACCGTGATTAAAACAACAAACATGACAATAAACGAGATAAATATTTCCAGAATCATCAGAAGATTTCGCCGTTTCCGATTCCAGATAAGTTTAAACAAGTGCTTCAACATTATTCACCTCCCCGTAAGACTTCGGCCGGTTGCAACCGAGACATTTTATAGGCCGGATAGACGCCGGATAAAAATCCGAAAAAGACCGCAATCAGCAGGCTTTTGTACAATATTCGCCAATTCATGATTAGATGAAGGTGGGGAATAATCCCGCTGTTGTTGATAATTGATAAAACAATCAATGACAGGATGATGGCAATGGTTCCACCCAGCAGTGTAATGGCAATATTTTCAATGATAAATTGTCCAACCAGGGTTTTTGAAGAAGCCCCAAAGGCCTTGCGTACTCCGATTTCCGATGAGCGTTCCATGATCCGGCTGATATTAATATTGATCAGATTTATTGTCGGCAGAATCATAAATAGCAACATCAGCAGAAAGAGAATCAACATTAAGCCGGGTAAATTGGGTTCCTTGGAACCACCAACAAAGACCCGGGAAAGGGTTTCGCCATAAGTTTCCGCCCCGCCCCAGATTTTATCAAAACGACCCTCTGTGAATTCTACCTGGGACAGACGCTTTTGAAATTCGGATTTAATTTGGGGAATATCATTGCGGTCTTTTGCCAGAATAGTGGCAAAATAACCGGGAAATTCATTGGTCATGATTTTCGGCTCCATGATGTTTGCCGTGGAATTGGTTATGGGAACCCAAACATCGGAATAAGGTAAAATCCGCAGTAGTGATACATTATCAACAACCCCGATAACCCTAAAGTTTTTTTCGCCCATTTTAATGTATTTTCCAACGGCTGTCCGGTCATCGAAATACTTTTTCCGGACGTCGGCGGTAATAACAGCGACCTGGTTTACCTGATCAACATCATTTGTCGAATAACCTTTTCCTTCAATAAATTTAAAATCGTAGATATTCCAAAATTCACCATCTGTATATTTCATGGCAAAATTGAATTTCTTTTGATCTTTATAGGTAATGATGTTTTTATGAAAACTGCCAATTGTGACTCGTTCCGGGATTTCCAGGCTGCGCACATATTTATCAAGGAAGTAATAACTGACCAAGGGACCTACCAAATTGCCGCCTTTTGGAGTAGTGAGACGAAAGTAAGTCACGGAAAGAATTCGATTCTGCCTGGTTTCCGGGGTCTCCCGACCGACAGTGTGATCAATAAAGGATGTAATGACCACCAGGATCAACAGGGTGAAGCTAATACCAAAAAGACTGATAAAGGTAAACAATTTGTGGCGCAGCAGAACCTTCCAGGCGATTTTGAGATAGTTTTTAAACATTTCAGATACTCCTGTTTAATTGACCTGGCTGCCGTCAAACAGACGGACAATGTGGCTGGTCTGGTTGGCGATTCGATCGTCATGGGTGACCATGACAATAGTAGTCTGATCGTCTTTATTTAAATTTAGCAGGATATCGATAATCTCCTGCCCCATATTGCTGTCCAGATTACCGGTTGGTTCGTCTGCCAGAATGATTTCCGGTTTACCAACTATGGCCCGGGCAATGGCCACGCGTTGCCGCTGACCGCCGGATAGTTGTGACGGAAAATGCCTGGTTCTGGCGGTAAGCCCGACTTTTTCCAGGGCGGCCAGGGCACGATTGCGGCGTTCTGAACCGGACATCCGGCGATAAAGCAACGGGATTTCAACATTATCAACGACACTCAGATCATTGATAAGATGGAAACTCTGAAAAACAAATCCGATTTTACGATTCCGCAGAGCAGCCAGCTGTTTGTCTTTAAATTCCGATGCCGCCTGATCCTGGATTGCTACGGTTCCCTGTGTGGGATTGTCTAGCAATCCCATAATGTTCAGCAGTGTACTTTTACCACAGCCCGAGGGGCCCATAATTGACAGAAAATCACCTTTTGCCACGTGCAAATTAATGTCTTTCAGGGCTAGTGTCTCGATTTTATCGGTGCGATACACTTTGTTGACATTGTTTAACCTGATCATGATAACTCCTTCAATAGTTATTAATAGTGTTAATTTTTTATAGTCAGGGATTCGCGGTGGATATTTCGTTCCATATCCGAAATAATAACCGTTTCACCGGACCGAAGTCCCTCTTTGACCTCGACCCAATCGAAATTGCTTGCGCCGATCAGCACTCTGCGCCGGGTTGCAGACTTACCGTCAACAATGAAAATTTCCTGCTCACCAGAACCGTTGATAAACGGACCGTTTTTGACCCGCACAACATCGTTTTCATAGGAGGTAATAACAAAAACATCGACCCGTAGATTAGAACGCAACTTCCGATTGGTTTTATCTGCCAGCTGAACTGTGAAAGATATAATACCGTTTTGAATTGTGGGCTGAATCCCGGCAATCAGCCCGCTCAGATTCAAATCACCGATACGAATCCGGACCGGGTTGCCGATCATCATTTTGGATGCGTGGATATCGGATATTTTTCCCTCTACTTTGAAACTGCTCAGATCGGCAATCCGAGCGATAATATCACCGGGATGGACCGTGGCGCCAATATCGTCATTGACCCAGGTAATGACTCCCGATCGGTCCGATTTGACATCTGCCAGGTGCATTTGCCGGTCGAGATTTCCAATGGTTTTTTCCTGGATCTGAATCTCCAATTCAAGTTCCGTCAAATCAGCATCGAGGGATTTTTTCTCGTTGTCAATACGTTTTTCCAGCTGGTCCAATTCCCGCCGAGCAATTTCCAGATTCAGGATCGCCTGATTCAATTCTTCCTGGATACCGACCCCGATTTTAGTCAGATGTTTTTGAACATCCAGTTTAGATTCCAGGAACTGGATTTGCAGTTTATTGATATCGTATTGGGCATTCAGATCGATCAGGCCGCGTTGGATTTTCAGCTTCAGTTGTTCTTTACGATTGATTTTCAGGGCAAGTTCATCTTGCAGCTGTTCCATTGTGTTCTGGATGGATTCTTTGTTCAGTTTAAGAATCGAGCTGTCTTTACGAACAGTTTCACCAGATCGGTAAAACACCTGTTCAACCCTGGATTCGATGGGGCTTGTGATAATCAGTTCAAATTCCGGAACAACGATTCCCGATGCCGTTAGAGCGCCTTCAATGTCGCCGATTTCGGCAACAGCGGTCAGGATTTGGGATCGTTTTACGGACGACTGGAGCAGGTTGCGAAAAAAGAGAATGGTAAGAATAAATCCAAAACCAATTGCGACGAATTTCAGAGATTTTACTAACTTCTCTCTTCTGATTTGGGAACTGGATAATTCGCGATCCACAATTAACTCCTTTAACTAAGTTGAATGCCATTCGGGTTTCGAGTGACACCGGTATCTGCTTGGGTTTGTTTCTGAAATGTGTAGGACAACAAGTCAAATCCCCGGATCAGGAGCTCGATCTCAAGTGTCCTCGGCTGCCGGGTGATGGAAAATGTCAAAACATTACCGATACTGATTTTTTTTAAGGCCAGAAAACCGGAGATGAAATGGTTTACCGGAACAGTAATAGAGATCACCGTATTTTTCCTGGCTGATAACTGATCAGCAGGATACATTGAACAAAATGAACCACCAGTTTTGATTTGATTTGGCAAGTTCAGCAGTACGCGAAACAGGATATTGATCAGAATGAAAACAATCAGCATAGATGATACTCGACCGAACCGACTGAGACGGCTGCTTCGAATTTCTTTTCTGGTAAGTTGTCGATCCATTTTCTTTCTCCGTGATTAATACAGATCAACTCTCATGCCAAACATATAAGATCATGTTAAACAGACACATACATGATTAAATAAAAATCTAAAAGTGTTCGAAAACGGACAGTTGCTCTGAGAACGGACAGATGTGACATTTGAAACAGAAATAGTGATGTATTCTGTTTAAATTTACGGATGTTTAAAGTAACCGCTGAAGAAAGATTGCATTTTGGTCTGTTTAGGATTAATATTGGTTCGTACAAAACAGAGTAAAATGTTTAGGGAAGATATATGTTATCACGGCAGTATTTAATTAGCATTGGACTGATTACTACTATTTGTTTTTCAGGTGGTATGGCACAGGAAGATGCAACGTATGAATTAATGACTCTGGATTCGCTGCTGAACATCAAGGTCAGCTCCGCGCTGAAATATGAGCAACGGGTCAGTGAAACCCCGGCTTCAATCAGCATTATCACGGCAGAGGATATTCAACGTTACGGATACAAAACGTTAAGTGAGGTGATGGTGAGTGTTCGCGGGGTTTATATCCGTAATGACCGTAATTACGAAAACCTGGGGGTCCGGGGCTTTAGTCGTCCCGGGGATAATGACGATCGCATATTGCTGTTACTGAATGGTCAGCGCTTGAATGAAAGCTTTTATGGTTCGACGTTCCTTGGTAACGACCTGGGAATCAGTTTGCAGAGTGTCGAGCGTATTGAATTCGTACGCGGACCGGCCTCGGCGTTGTATGGCACGAACGCGATGTTCGGTGTGATAAATATTGTCACAAAAAAAGCGTCGTGTATTGACGGTGTGGATCTTGAGATTGAAACCGGCTCCCGGGGTACACAACGAATGTCAGCTGTTATTGGTAAAGGTGTTGAGAATGGGTTGGGCGTTCTGTTATCGATGCAGGCTGGTCAGAGTGACGGTGAGAATCTTTATTTTCCGGAGTTTGACAGCGCCGATGTCAACGGCATTGCGGAGGGACTAGACTGGGAACGATTTTTGAATTTTCATTCTGTGGTCACCTATAAGAACTGGAAAATGGAAGGATTTTTTACCAACCGCCTGAAAGGGATTCCAACGGCAGCCTGGGGAATGAAATTCAATGATGACGCCGCCCAATCACTGGATCGTTTTGGGTATTTGAACCTCAGTTATAAACGATCGATTGCCTATGATAAATTGCTGACCGTGCTGGCGTATTGTAATACCTATACTTATGAAGGAACCTATCCCTATGAAGATGGCGACTGGTGGGATTCCAATGATTGTTTCTGGACAGGTGTCGAGGGGCAGTTCCGCTGGGATATCAGTTCCCGGAACCGATTTTTTACCGGTGCGGAATACCAACAACATTTTTCCGCCAGCTACAAATCCTGGGATGAAGACACGACCTATTTTGACCGTAGTTTTCCCTACACTATCGCCTCTGTATACCTGCAGGACGACTATCAAATTACCGACAATCTTGGATTAATTACGGGTATCCGTTTTGATAAACATTCGGAGACAAAAGGCACCCTGACACCGCGACTGGGAATCATCTTCAATGCTTCCTGTACCAGCACTTTTAAACTGCTTTACGGCAGTGCATTTCGAACACCGAATGTGTATGAATCGTGTTATGAAGATCCCGATATTGCCAAGGCCAATCCGGCCCTTCAGCCGGAGAAAATTACAACTGGTGAACTGGTTTGGGAACAAAAAGTGTCATCCATTGGTTTTTCGGTTCTGTCCCTGTATCGGTATTCCATTAAAAATTTAATAGACCAGGACATTGATCCGGACGACTTATTGTTGCAGTTTGTCAATCTCTCGGATATCCGCGCCCAGGGAATCGAATGGGGATTCCGCAGTAATTTTAAAAACCGTACGTCGGCGTATTTGAATATAAGTCTACAGCAAACCTATGATTCTGAAACCGAAGAAGCGCTGAGCAATTCGCCGGAATTTATCCTGAAAAGCGGTGTTTCATTTCCACTTATTTCAAAGATTTATTTCAATGCCGAAGGAGTATATGAAACAGGGCGGTTGTCACTTTACGGAACCGATACAGGATCTTTTTTTCTGTGTAATGCCGGACTCAATCTACGACATATCTGGAATGGCCTCAGTCTCTCTCTGAGAATTCGAAATCTTTTTAATACTGATATAAAACTCCCGGGTTCCTATGATCATGAACAGGATTTGATTATTCAACCCGGTCGCTATATTGGAATTTCATTTGATTATAAATGGTAAGGAAAAGCAGACGTTAATGAAACGGCACTTCCCCCAAAAATTCATATTCTGGAAACAAGCCGGCCTGATCGGTCTCTTACTTCTTTTCGCTACATTAGGAGATGCCCAGGAGATGCCGGTTCCTGTTGATCTGCAATTGCCACTGTTTACAAAAATATTGACCTTTGATAAAAACCTGGAACAGCGTGCCGGCGATTCGCTGCGGATAACCGTTGTTTATCAAAAGTTGTACCGTTATTCTGACAATACACGGGAAGCATTCTTCAGTAATGCGGGAATCATGGGACTCCGGAAAATCAATGGGATTCCAATTGTACTCTTATCCCACGACCTTCACACTGCTGAAGAATTGCAAAAATTCATTTCGGAACAGAAAATCGACATTATTTATATTGCTCCGTTGCGGGCGGTGCCGGTCGATGAAATCACAGGTCTTAGCCGTGAATTGAAGGTTTTGTCCATCAGCGGTGTGACCGACTATATGCAACAAGGTGTATCGGTTGGTCTGGACATCAAGGGCGATAAACCGGAAATAATAATAAACAAAAACAATTCCGGACAGGAGGGCGCGGATTTCAGTTCACGCCTGCTGCACCTGGCCAGAATCATAAAATGAGATTGATCCATTATGTTTAGAGGAATAAGTAAAAGAACGGTGCGGGGCAAACTAATTATTACTGTTTCGGCGTTGATAGCGGTCATTTCGGTATTCATTTATCTCTATTTCCCCAACAAGCTGGAAAAACAGCTGCTGAATTCCATGGCCAGAAAGGCTGACCAGATCAGTCAAATCATTGCCTATGGCGTTACACCGGCGCTTTATTTTGAAGACCTTGATGCCGTGGAAGATATCTTTAAGGTTGTGCCGTTGAATAAAGATCTGGATTATATTTTGATTGCCGGCCGGGATTCCACTGTTTTTGCCGAATACCAGCGGACGCCGGGCTGTGATTATAGCGAGAACAAGATTAATAAGAGGCCCATCCGCAGACAATATTTTACGGTTATTCGGAATATGGAATACGGTGGTGAAACTATTGGATTCCTGCGGGCCTCCTTTGCCATGAAATCATTGCAGAGGGAGGTGCGTCTGGCCCGTTTTCATATCGCTCTGATCAGCCTGGGTGTGTTTTTCTTTGGGGCTGTGTCCATTTCAATGATTGGCCGTATTTTGTCTGCGCCTTTGAACCGAATGGTTAGAACGGTGGAAAAAATAGCCGCCGGAAATTTAAAGGAACGGGCAAATGTGGATAGTAATGATGAGATTGGTTTTCTGGCCCGGCAATTTGACATTATGGTGGATCGGCTGGTTACCGCTTACCATAGTTTGGATGAACTGAATCAGGATCTGGAAATCCGGATTGAATCCCGGACCGCAGCCCTGCGCCTGTCCAATGCACAGCTGAAGTCCGAATTGAGAGAGCGGAAACAGGTGGAACGAGAATTGTCGGCTGAACGGATAAGGCTGATGGCGACACTCAGTAGAATTAATGAAGGGGTCATTACCACTGATGTGGATAATAATGTCAGTGTGATGAACCGGGTTGCGGCCGACATAACCGGCTGGAATGAAATTGACGCTATTGGCAAACCTATTGTGGACGTTTTCAAGTTGCCGGTGTCGGTCGATAATGGTGCAACTATACAGGACATCCAGGAGTTTTTAAAACAGCCCGATGACCAGGAAAACAGCAGTCACATCACGATCGTGGACACAGGGTCCAGGGAGAAGCAGCTGCACATCAATGTTATTCCTATTCACACTCTCTTTGGTGAGAAAACCGGCACGGTTTTTATTTTTCATCTTTGGGTTGATACAAAAAGCAAACGCGAGACCAATCTTAAAAAATTTCAAGCCTGAGCTGTTCCCGGATGCCATTTATTCCTAAATTCTGGTGAAGGCCGGGAGCATTGTGAATTGGCAAAACTAAATATTCTCTATGAAGATAATCACCTGCTGGTGCTATGTAAGCCAGCGGGCATCCTGGTACAGGGCGATCAAACTGGTGATATCACTTTGCTGACCCTGGCAAAGGAGTATATCAAAGAAAAATATGCCAAGCCGGGGAATGTTTACCTCGGCCTGGTGCATCGTTTGGATCGTCCGGCCTCGGGCGTGATTGTCTTTGCACGGACGACGAAGGCCGCCGGTCGCCTGATGAAACAGTTTCAGCAGCGACAGACCCGGAAAATCTATCACTGCCTGGCGGAGGGCGAACTACCGCTCAGCGGCAGCTGGAAAGATTGTATTGAGCGGCGGGAGGCGACCTCCTTTATTGCGAATGGCAAACCCAACGCGTCACTGACATTTAAGCGATTGAATTTTCAAAACGGCATTTCATTGGCCGAGGTGGAACTGCAGACCGGGAAACATCACCAGATTCGGGTCCAGTTTGCCAGCCGCGGTTTTTCGATTATCGGTGATTTTCGTTATGGCTCGAAACGAAAATTCCCGGAACGGGCGATTGCCCTGCATGCCCGGGAACTGCGTATTGAGCATCCGACAACCAAAGAGATTCTCACATTCAGTTGTGAACCCGATTCTGTCTGGCGGGATTTTGTTTGAACACGTAATCCAGATCGCCGGGATTATCGATCAGCGGGAGGCCGACCTGCTGCTGGCCGCCGGTGCGGACCTGCTGGGATTTCCCCTGCGTCTGCCCGTACACAAAGAAGATTTGAGTGAAGCCGCGGCGGCAGAGATTATTTGTGGATTAAAAGATAGAAACCAGGCCGTTCTTATCACATATCTGGATAATGCTGAAGAGATAATAGATTTCTGTGACATACTGGGCGTAACAATCGTACAGTTGCATGGTCCGGTCTTAGTATCGGAACTGCGTAAAATCAAGCGAAAACGCAGCAACATAAAAATTATCAAAAGCCTGGTCGTTCGGGAAGATAACTTCCCGCAGTTGTATCAGGATATTGACACTTTTGGCGACATTGTTGATGCGTTTATCACCGATACCTATGATCCGGAAACGGGGGCTACTGGCGCCACCGGCAAAACACACGACTGGGCCATCAGCCGGGAACTGGCCGAGGATTCACCCAAACCACTGATCCTGGCCGGGGGCCTGACGCCGGAAAATGTGTATGAAGCGATTATAACCGTAACTCCTGACGGAGTGGACGCGCATACCGGTGTGGAAAATCCCGACGGAAGAAAATGTGTTGAAAAGGTACAGCGTTTTATAACAGAAGCCCGGCGGGCCTTTGCAGAGCTGCAGGGGACGGACCCCCGGGAAATTCCCATTGACGGCGTTCTGGACCTGCACACCTTTTCCCCCAAAGCGGTGAAAGAACTGGTGCCCGATTACCTGGAAGCCTGCCGGAAAAAAGGTATTTATTCCGTCCGAATAATTCATGGCAAAGGCACCGGGACGCTGCGCCGGATCGTGCAATCAATCCTGTCAAATTCCCTGATTGTCGAGTCCTATGAGACCGCCGATAGTACCGGCGGCGGCTGGGGCGCAACAAGTGTCATCCTGCAGTACGATAAAAATAATTAAAAAGATAAAATTTAAAAACCGGCATCCAATTTATCCTGGTTTCAGCGATTAAGAATATTTTCGAATCCGTTGACGACCGCTTACAGAATATGCGTTGTCATTGGCTCGCCGGAAAACGATATTGTGGATGTTCATTTGAAAAAAGGGTGTTCATCAGTAACAGCCAGAGTTAATCCATTACAGACAAGGATTTGGAAACATTGGAATAGGAGAATAACGATGTGGAAAAAAGCAGGGTTTTTAATCATTGTTTTACTTTTAGGGTCCTGTGCCGACAGCCCGGAGAGGATGAATGCAGAGGCCGTCCACCAGGAAAAAATGGTAATTGCAACGGTGATTAATGATAATATCTGCTGGGCATTAACGAAAGACCAGGAACTTCTTTACAGTACAATGCAGCAGGACTCTACGCTGCTAATCGTTAATCCCGACGATTCAATGATTGACGGGTTCGCCGGGATTGTGGAGACGGCGGAGACTGTCTGGATGGATCCGCGATTCAAGGCAACCCATACCGAAGTGAAAAATCTGCGGATCACACTTTCCGCATCCGGCACCACCGCCTGGTATTTCTGTTTGCTGGACGATTTCGGGGAATGGGATGGCCGGCCTTATAAATGGGAAAATGCCCGCTGGACCGGCGTATTGGAAAAGATTGCCGGAAAGTGGGTCATCCGGCAGATGCATATTTCATTTTCGCAGTGATAGATTTGGCACTGTCTTCGCGAGAGAATACAGAGAGCGATCCTTCTTCATCCCGGAAACCGGAATTACGCAGAACAAGTGGTGATCTGTTCAGACCGGAGGGGGGATAGTGAAGTTATTGCTACATAAAAATAATGATTGCCATAAGATAATAAACTAACTTTATAGGAAAATAAACATAATAAAACAGTTTAGTATTGCGTTTTTCATAAGAATGCGTATGTTTATGTTAGTATGGAGTTCGTGAGAAAATTGTATACGATGACCTATTATATAGTAGTCATGTCTTTGAACTTTTATAAGGACATCTAATTGAAAAAATTTGATTACTAATATAAAAACCAATAATTAATAATGTTGAATTACTATTTCAAAGACACTATAGAATCTTTCTTACTGGCCAGTACTGAAGAAATAATCGGTTCGATTACCATGGCAAATAAATTTGATTCCACATTCAATCAAAATAGATCGTGGGAAATACAAATACCTATTTTGAAAAAAGCACTTTATGGCTATAGTGGAACAATATTTTTCGAATTTTCAATTCCACGAATGGGTGAAAGAGTAGATGTTCTTGTGATAATTGATAATATTGTTTTTGTAATTGAGTTTAAAATTGGAGAGCATAAGTTTCTCAATTATCATATTGAACAAGTATGGGATTATGCACTTGACTTAAAAAACTTTCATAAACCAAGTCATGATGCTGTTTTAACTCCAATTTTAGTTGCATCTGAAGCACAGCAATCTATTATTGAAATTGCGACAACATCCCACAACGATAATTTGATATTACCAATAAGAACAGGAAAAGCAGATTTTAGAGAGGCAATTAGAAATACTCTGCTATTTTTTCAAGACGATAATAAAATAGATGGAAATGAATATTCAAAAGGAAGTTACTTACCGACTCCGACAATAGTAGAAGCAGCAGTTTCTCTTTACAATAATCACACAGTTGATGAAATCACAAGAAGTGATGCTGATGCAAAAAATCTAACAAATACAACGTCTGCAATTTCCGAAATCATCGAATATGCAAAATTAAAAAGAAAAAAAATAATATGCTTTGTAACAGGAGTTCCTGGGGCAGGAAAAACCCTTGTTGGCCTAAAGGTTGCGACTTCTTATCTGGACAAGGAAAAAGGCAACACGAGCGTATATTTGTCGGGCAATGCACCTTTAGTTGCTATTCTTCAAGAAGCCTTGGCAAGAGATAAGGTTAAAAATGAAAAAGAACGCGGGAACAAATTATCAAAAGGAAAAGCTAAATCAGGTGTAAAAGCATTTATACAAATAATACATCATTATCGTGATGCCTATCTAGTGGACCCAAAACCACCTTATGATCATGTTGCAATATTTGATGAGGCGCAAAGAGCTTGGAATAAAGAGCAAACAATAAAGTTCATGAAGCAGAAAAAGAATATACATAATTTCGACTTTTCTGAACCGGAATTTTTAATTTCTTGTCTTAATAGACATAAAGATTGGGCTGTTATTATTTGCCTAGTTGGGGGTGGACAGGAAATTAACACAGGAGAAGCTGGGATATCTGAATGGCTAAACGCAGTTATGAATAGGTTTTCAGATTGGGAGGTGTGTATTTCACCGAATCTGACAGATTCAGAATATTCGGCTATTGAATCAATCGAAAAATTAAATAAAAAAACAAATGTGAAATTTAATACGGATTTGCATTTAGCAGTTTCAATGCGTTCATTTAGGGCAGAAAATCTTTCTTACTTTATTAAGAATATTTTGGACCTGAATTTTGAAGAAGCAAGAAAAACGCTTTCAAATATATCAGAGAATTACCCTATTGTATTAACAAGAGATTTAACTGAAGCAAAAAAATGGCTGAAGGAAAAGGCTCGCGGAAGTGAAAGATATGGAATTATTGTTTCGTCTCAAGCGCAACGTTTAAAACCATTTGCTGTCGATGTCAAATCTCCCATGAATCCTGTTAACTGGTTCTTAAATGGTAAAGATGATGTTCGCTCATCATTCTATCTGGAAGATGTTGCAACAGAATTTCATGTACAGGGGCTTGAGCTCGATTGGGCGTGTATTATATGGGATGGAGATCTAAGATATTCTGAGAACGAATGGAAAACATTTTCATTCGTTGGGAAAAGATGGCAACACATCCACAAGGAAGAAAGAAAACAATATTTAATCAATGCTTATAGAGTTCTTTTAACCAGAGCTAGACAAGGAATGGTAATTGTAGTTCCTGAAGGCAATATTGAAGATCACACAAGAAAATCTGAGTACTATGATACAACATACCAATATCTGAAAAGTATTGGAATTCAAATTTTATAGGAAGTTATAAATATTTTCTGTGTAAATAATTTAAAGTAAACCTTCTATACTCCCTGCCACTATATTGGCGACTTTGCTGCGAAGGGGAATGACAGATATAAATATCTCGAGGGATTGAACACGGTTCTATGCAAATTTGGGGGCTATTTTAAAATGGTATCTATAAATCCAAATATATCGGAGGAGATGATTGCTCCGGAATGAACTATCTTTCGCTGTCTTGAGATCAATGCACAGTGGTCTATACCAGCGAGCGCAGCTGTATGAATGAGTCGATTCATATCATCCGGCCCCGGCGAATTACTGAGTTTTATCTCGATTGCCCAGCTTTTATTTCGGATGATCAGGATACAGTCAATTTCATAGCCATCGCTGGTTCTTAAAAAGAAAGGTCCCTCATAGGGCACCCCATTGTTTTTCATGGTAATCAGAATTTGTTCAATGATCCAGCCCTCCCAGCTGGCGCCTACCCAGGGTTGCGACAGTAAATCATCATAAGAACCAATATTCAATATTCCATGCAGGAGTCCGGTATCCCGATAGTATATTTTGGGACTTTTAACAAGTCGTTTTTTTAGGTTAGTCACAAAAGGTTGAATTCGACGGATCAGGTAGACATCTTCCAGGTAATCCAGGTAGGTATTAACTGTATGGTATGAAATCCCCAGGCTTTTCCCGATCTGGCTGGCGCTCCATAATTGTCCATGACTGATTGCCAGCATTTTAAAGAACCGTTTTGTAAGCTGAGGTTTTGCGGGAAGCCCGAGGAGGGGGAGGTCGCGCATTGCTAAAAGGTCAAGATAGTGTTGTTGCCATTCCGGAAAAGTAGGGGTGTTTAATATGCCGCCATCCGGGAAACCGCCCATAAGCCACAAATTATCTTCCTTTTTAAGCATCAATTCAAGAGTGCTCAGTGGGGATAATTCACACAACGCTATGCGACCGGCCAGAGATTCCGATACGTTTTGCATAAGAGCGGGAGAAACAGATCCAAGAATCAGGAACCGGCCGTTTTGCTTACGGTTCTGGTCAATCGCGTTCCGGATTTTTGGAAATAGTTGTGGATAGCTTTGGGCTTCATCGAGAATTATAAGCGAAGATTGATCGATTAACTCATTCCATTTAATATTAAGGCGAAGCTGCTCTTCTTCCAGTTCCAGGTCGAAATATAATCCCTCAACTTCTTTAGCAAGGGTTGTTTTTCCGGTCTGACGTGGCCCCAGCAATGCGACCGCCGGATAGCGATTTAGATTCTCAATCAGGATTTTTTTATAACTTCGCGGGACCATCGCTTGTAATATAGAAATTCATTTCTAATTTGTCAAGATCGATTCTGTTTGCCGATATTCTTTCCTATGGCTTACTTATACTTCCCGCCACTATATTAGCGACTTTGCTGCGAAGGGCAATGACGCCGCCGTGGGGCATGTGAACACGATTAGATAGCAGAATGACAACGGTTTCCGTAGTCGGGTCGATGACAATGGAAGTGCCGGTAAAGCCGGTATGTCCGTATGATGATTTCGGGAAAATATCGCCCATGTTGGATGCATAAGCGGAACTAATGTCCCAGCCCAGGCCGCGCCCGGCGAATTCCAGTCCGGGATAAATTGTCGTCATGGTTTGTACGGTCAGGGGCGACAGGATGCGGACGCCTTTGTATTCGCCGTCGTTGAGCAGCATCTGCGCGAATATGGCCAGATCGTCAGCGGAGGAGAAGAGCCCGGCATTGCCGGAAAGCCCGTCCCGCAGTTGGGCCAGCGGATCGTGGACAAAGCCCCGCAGCGGTACGCCATTAGAAACTTCCGTGGGAGCGATGCGCGACATAAAATTGCGTGGCGGAGTGTACATGGTGCTGTGCATTTCCAGCGGTTCGAAGATATTGACTTTCGTGAATTCACCGATATCCATCCCGGAAACGCGCTGGACTATTTCTGCCAGGGTAATAAATCCCAGGCAACTGTAGGCAAAATGTTCACCGGGCGGGTTCTGTTTTTTAATCGTGGCAATGCGCTGGATGACGGCTTCCGGGCAGGGTGAACCGAATTCGGTCTTCAGGGCTTCGGCATCAGTGTACGGTGGCAGGCCGGAGGTGTGGGTGAGCAGATGATAGAGCCGGATGGGTTCGGCGGGACGACCGTCGGGCTTGATAAAGGGTGTGTATTCGGGAATGAATTTTTTAACGGGGTCCATAAGGCGAAGCCGGCCTTGTTCCGCCAGGATCATGATCGACGTGGCCGTGGCGACGGGTTTGGTGACCGATGCCATGTCGAATATCTTACCCGGCGTCATGGGAATGGTATCAGGGAAAACCTGGACGTTGCCATAGGCTTTGCGGATGACGACGGCACCTTTACGGGCGACGATAAGGACCGCGCCGGGCAGATTCTGATTGGCGATTTCGGCGTTGATCAGGTCATCGATCCGGGCGAGTTTCTCAGCGTCCATTCCGACGCTGACCGGGTTGTCCCAGTGCAGAACGGCATTGTTGGACTGTTTGCCGCAGGCGGCCAGCAGAATGATAATCAGGCACAGACTCCAATGACGGTAATTTTTGGACATAGACATCTTCCTTCCCGTGATAATTATAACTGGTCGATGGGTATATCCAGGACCGGTTTGTCTTTGTAACCCTGATAATTGAAGTGCCACCACTCGGAGTCGATGCCGGTAAACCCGTGGCGCTCCATGGTTTCCTTTAGGATTTGGCGATGGCGGATGGCTTCCGGCGGGCAGTCCATGAAGTCCATGTGGGCGCGCTCGGAGAAGTCATCGAATTCCGACGGCATGATGACGTCCTTACCGTCTAAATCCAGCAATGCAACATCCACGGAATAGGCGCGGTTGTGGTTGGAGCCGGTAGCGGGATCGGCGACGTAGCGGTCATCGGGTAAAATCTCCCACATGCGTTTCTGGACAGAGAGGGGGCGATAGCCGTCGAAAACTTTCAGGCAGTAACCCTGCTGTTTGAGATCGGCCTGGACTTTTTTCAGGGCTTTGGCCGGTTCTTTGGCGAGGAAGCATCGGGCGCTGGGATAGAGCACTTCACCGACAAAATTATCGGTAGTGGCGTAGCGTATATCGAGAATAATATCCGGAATCACGCGATTCAGTTCAACGAGATCATGAGATGGCTTGGGCTGGCAGCTGCAGACTGCGAGCAGCAGGAGCAAAAAAATGTATCGGCGTGTGAAAGATGTGTTTCGGTTCATGGGGGCGCCCCGTGGTTTTTGTTCAGAATCGTTACGGGTTAATTTATATAATTGTGGTGAAAAAACGATGGGGTTTCTGAGGGATCATGAAAGATTACTTCGGTCGCAAGCTTCTTCGTAATGACGTTCAGGGGGGAGAGTGACACGGAGAAACGCGGAGAATTTTTTATTTCTGAGGGATTACGACAGGTTAATTCGACTGCTATCTCTCTCGTAATGACGGTTGGGAGTAGAGAGGCACGGAGATTATTAAAATAATGAGTGTTGTCTATGTCCTGACCTTACAACTTACAACGTGGTATGACGATTCACGAATTCACGATTTGCGAATAAACCTTTTGGATTTTATCGGGAAAATCTTATTTTTCTTTCCATTGCTAACACAAAAGGAAAATATACATGAGTGAACAGAAAAAAGGGTTGTTTCGGTCGTTTCCTGCCACGTATTGGCTGGCCGTAACGATGGAGTTTTTTGAACGTGGGTCTTATTACGGAATGATGAGTATTCTGTCGATTTATATGACGGAGAAACTCGGCTTTGCCAAAGAGAGTGTCGGACTGATCAAGGGAACGATTCAGCCGATTTTATATTTTCTGCCGATTATTTCCGGGGCGCTGGCAGACCGTTTTGGGTATCGCCGGACGCTGACCGTGGCCTTTACACTATTGGGAATCGGGTATTTTATTACCAGCCAGATGACCAGCTATTCCGCGGTATTCCTGGCGCTCTGTGTCATGGCGCTGGGCGCTGGAACATTCAAGCCGATCATTTCCGGGACCATCGCACGGGTGACGGATAAATCGAATTCCACGCTGGGATTCGGGATATTTTACTGGAGCATAAACCTGGGCGCTTTCCTCTTCCCAATGTTCCTGGTGCCTTTTCTGAAATCCGCCGATCCCAGCTGGCGTTGGGTGATCATCGCCTCGGCCATCGGGACAGGCATTATGTTGATACCAACGCTTTTTCTTTATAAAGAACCGCCGATGCACGTCAGGAAAAAAGAAGATCAGACCGATGTGCTGCAGACGATTGCCAACGCCTTTGAGATTATTTACAGTCCGTTGGTTCTTTTGTTTATGAAAGCCCGGACGGCGCTTCAACAGGCCCGGCTGGTGTATGGAATTACGGCAGCGGTCGCGTTGCTGGCGACTTACCTGTTTTTCGCGAACGGTTCTTTTTTCCTGCTTTATATCACGCTGCTGGTGCTGAGTTGTTTTTTCATTATGAATGTCAAAGCCCGCTGCGGTTTGTTCAAAGCATGCAGTACGACCCGGGCGGCCCTGATGCTCTTACTGGTGGGCGGATTGGTACTGTGGCTGTTGCCGGGATTGACCCTTTTTTCCCGAATCGTCACGTCGGTAATCTTTCTGACGGTTTTCTCCCTGTTCAAAATTGATGCTGATGAACCGGCGAAATTTGTCGATTATTTTAAATTTTTACTGCTGGTGTGTATCTATTCCGGATTCTGGGTGCTCTATTTTCAGATGTTCGACTCGGTGCTCTGGTACGTCAATGATTATGTCGATGCGGCCAGCCTGGACAGTGCGGTGAACCGGTTCCTGGTATTTCTGGGCATCGGCTATGAATGGCATTTCGATGTTGAGCACGTTACGGTGATTAATGCGTTGACGATTATCATTCTGCAGATATTCATATCCATTATTGTTAAAAATACCAAAGCCCTGCCGACGATGATGGTGGCTATTGGCCTGGGCACTCTGGGTATGGCAATTCTGGCCATCAATACCAGTATCTGGGTATTTATAGTGGGAATTGTGATTTTTTCCATCGGCGAAATGACGGCCCATCCGAAATTCATCAGTTACATCGGGCAGACCGCTCCGAAAGAACGGTTGGCGACGTTCATGGGTTATATATTTCTCTATGGCGTAATTGGTTCATCTGTGGGGGCCATTGTCGGCGCCAAACTCTATGTTCATTTCGTGGACAATCTGCATCAGCCGCGGACGCTCTGGCTGATTTTTTCCATGATTGGCGTTTTTACTATTGCAGGATTGTTTTTATATAATAAATTCCTGACGCCGAAAGATACGGAAAAAGAGTAAGGTAAGTCTAATTATGACCGTTACAAACCGGGTCTTGAAAAAAATTCTGCGTGACTGCAAACGTTTCGGTGAGGCCGTGGCTGATACCGGTGATGCCGACACCATCCTGATTGCGTTTCCCTTTAACGAACAGCACCAGAATATGGCTTATCGGGTATTTGCACCAATTCTGAAAGCCGAAGGCGTCAAAACCTGCAGCCTGATTGCGGAGACAGGCCGGGGACTGCTGAAGGACATCGGACCATCGCAGATTATCGGTCTGGCCGTTCCGGAAGATTTGCAGAAGCAGCCACTGCTAAGTGAAACCGTTAATCAACAGTTGCATCGGTGCCGGGTTGCCGTGGCGGTGGACTTAAACGCCGATTTTCACCCCTATGCTGCCGCGGCGGTACTGAAGAGCCGGGCGGTTCGGCGGATCGGTTTTTTGTCGGAGTATTCGGACCATTTTTTCAACATTCAGATTTCAAAAAAAAGGGAAGATCCGATTGAGTCTTCCTATCGATATATACTCCGCCTGATCCGGGATTCCGGGTTATATTGAAAGGCAGTGGATTTGATAATTTGCCGGGAATTATTTTTGCTAAAATTTTACTTGACGCTTGCACTCTATCGCTTTATATTTACCGCCGCTAATTAATAGGAGTTCTAATGGAAGATTTAGCATGTCCCGAGTGTGGTGTTCCCTTAAGCGAAGCCGATCTGCGGGAAGCCCTTTTCTGCAAAAATTGCAAAACAAAGCTGCGTGATCCCAAGTATATCGATTTTCTCGAGTTGTTGGTTTATAATGAAGTTGTTGATGACATTGACTTTTTTGATATGAGTCTTTACGGTGACGAAATTCTGAAAGACGAGCGCGAAGATTATGATGAGCCGGATATCGATCCCTCAAAATTCGAAAAACGGAAAGAGGTCTGGGATGAGTTTGAAGATGATATCGAGCTTAAAGAAGGCATGAAGGATGACATTGATATTGAAGATGAGGCCTGGAATATCTTCGATGATGGAGCTCTGGAAGAGGATGAGCCAGACGACGATCTGGATGTTGACCAAGATGAAGATTAATTATTAAAGCGACGAATGCCGCAAAAATACAGGTGACATTTATGGATCCAAAAAAACCTCTCAACCAGCTGAAGATCGAACTGCCGGAAAACAAAGCGGAAGGAAATTACAGTAATTTCACGGTAATATCCCATTCAGGGGCGGAATTTGTCATTGATTTTGCCAGGATCATGCCCGGCACACCAAAGGCGGTTGTCCAGAGCCGGATTATCATGACACCGATCCATGCGAAGACCCTGCTCTATACGTTGAAGGACAACATCAAGAAATTTGAAGATAAATTTGGTGAAATAAAATTGCCGGAAACTGGTTCGGAACCGCCCTTTGGTTTTCAGCCGCCCCACAAGAGTAATTTGCCCAACTGAGGTTTTATCGGAGATTTCTCCGGAACGGTTTACAGAAACCGGTCAAAATACTCCAGAAGTTTATACAATAAATCCACATAGGTCTGATCAGATTCAATGACCGTCTTTTCCCAGGGATAGTGAATGAAGTCAATACGTTTCTGGTGATCGACCATCTGGCGGATCAGTTTCTGACTGTCTATCAGCGGTAGCAGGGAGGTATTTTCACTGTGAATGATCATCAGCTTACCTTGCAGCTGGCTGACGGTTTCCGGTGACGCCAGATCCGGGCTTAATTGCCGCCCTTTGATTTGTTCATAAATAATTCCGTCAACTAAACCGCAACCCGGTTCCCAGTAATTTTCCAGCGTGATACCGACGCAGCTACTGTAACGGTCGGGTTCGGTCAATAGTGCCATGATACTGAGATAGCCGTTGTATCCAAATCCTGTAATACCGACCCGGGTCATGTCAATAAACTCGTTTTCTGCCAGTTCGTCAACTACTGCATTGATACGCTGCATCTGGCGTTTCCATGGAGCGGTGGCGTCCGGGGATTCATCGAAAGCAGTAATTCGGTCCAGACCGGGAAAGTCAATATCCGCGACCACATAGCCTTTACTGCTGAGCCACTGGCTGATCAGGTTGGATATTTTCCAGGCATGCAGACCACCAACCGGCCCCGCGGAGCTATTCAGAAAAACGATCAGGGGAAATTTGTCCGAACTGAGCTGACCGGTGGGATACCAGAGTTTATAGTAAATTTCATCACCGCCGACCGGATTAATCATTTTTTTATCCAGGGCCGTGTTCAGGTGAGCCGCATTAGGAATACGGGCGTCAGGAGTCAGAAACGAGCGTGACTTGCTGACTGGAAAGGTGCGGGTCAGGAAAAGTTCAGGCGGGGTGGATGGGGTGGAAAAAATATCCACAATATAGTTTCCCGTAGCGGACAGTACAAAGTCATGACTGCCATGCAGATACGAAAGATTCAGGACTTTGTCGGATTTTTTATCAATGGTGTAAATATGTTTTTCATAATGATTGTCTTTATTGGCCGAGAAGTACAACTGATCGTTGACCGGATTGACGGAATAACTGAAAACATTCCATTTACCGCGGGTGACAGATATCGGGGTTTTATGATCCAGCCCGATAACAAAAATATGCTGGTAGCCGTTCTGAATATCGCCAAAGAGCAGCTTCTGTGCGGATTCCAGCCAGTACAGTTTACCGCCAAAATTACTGCACCATAAATCCGCACTGCGGCTGTAGACAGTATCGATTTTTTGAATTTCCGGACTGATTAACACTATGGTCCGGGTCTGCAGGTTTGCGCTCAGGTAATCAATCGCCAGCTGGTTTCGGCCTGCAATCCATATGATGTCCCGGATGAGCAACCCTTTGTCGTTGCCAATCGCGATCATCCGGGTCTCCTGGTTGACGAGGTCAAAATAACAGAGTTCACTGGCAAAATGGTTTTGATAGGCAGGAATGATTAACGCGGTTTCATCAGGGGTCCAGAGATAAGGTGTAAAACGATTATCATGACAATATCGGCTGATTGTGTTCCAGTTAGTATCTATTATTTCCGATAGTTGAATTTCCCGACTATCTTTAATATCAATCAGGCGCAGGGTATTATCCCGGATGAAAGAGACGTACCGGCCATTAGGTGAAATTCGGGGTGCCAATTCAGCGGAGGGCGTTACCGTGAGCGCGATGGCTTCCGGCTGGGATTCGGGTCGAATGGTATAGATATCACCATTCCGGCTGAAAAGCAGGCGTTGCTGGTTTGGAAACCATTGCAGCTCTTCGATACGTTGGCCTGAAGAACCATCATTAAAGTGTGTCAACTGCCGTAATTTGCCGGAAGGAACTTTGGCAAGCCAGATATCGCCATTGGGATACCCCACTTTATTCCAGACAAAGGCTACGGTTGAATCACCGGGGGACCAGGCGATCGATCGGGGCGCATTTCCGTAAAAGGCCGGCTGCTGGAATATTTCCGTTGGCCCGGGCAAATGCTGAGCGTTTATTCCCATCACGGAACATAGCAACATGAGGGCTATTTTTTTCATAGTAACCTTCGTGGATTTTTTATGGTTATAAATTGTAGTCACAGCTGAAATAAACTACGGAAACTCAGAGGATATTTCAAATGCTTTATGCTGGATACTGGATTATAGATACCCGATGTTTGGAGTCAGTCGATCGTTTTACGGATGGCCCGGATATAGTCCGGTGTTGTTCCGCAGCAACCGCCCAGAATCTCAACGCCCAGCGCTTTAATTTGGCCGATATTTGCCGCGAAGACTTCCGGGGTTTCCGGGTAAACCAGCTGGCCGTTGATGGTCTCCGGCAGACCGGCATTGGACTGGATAATGACAGGAATGGTGACACTCATTCGGATTTCGGTGGCCAGTTCAATCATCAGGTCGCTGCCGATGG
>Ga0268277_1000872_pt1 | contig 22685 bp, 20 predicted proteins | sample saktaG_5_FD_190132 | JGI IMG/M metagenome (GOLD analysis project Ga0268277, IMG submission 190132) | Saline water microbial communities from Sakinaw Lake, British Columbia, Canada - sak_2010_1_5_50m | ecosystem: Environmental > Aquatic > Non-marine Saline and Alkaline > Saline ...
CAAAAGATTTCCGTCTCCTGAAACGATAGCGCTTTCACTGTTGGGGGGGATGCTGTCGGATAAAACAGTGGCCTTCCCGTTTGGCCACAGCGTGATCGTGGCGGTTTTGATCAGATCTCCGTTTTCCCCGTAATAGGAGATCGTGGATGTGCAGGTATAGTTTTCGGTGTTGATGATCCCGATCTCCGTCTTCTCATCATTGGTTGAAACCAGGTAAGGAAAATAGAGACCCTCATGGGGTGCGATCTCCGCAGGACCGCCCGGGTCGGCGATTCTTCCATTCTCCTCCAGGTCATGGTCTCCCCTTTGTCCGTCTATGAAGTGCAGAACAACGGTGTTGCCCACGACCTCGGCGCCGGTCTGCCCATCATAGGAGAACTTGTACCAGTGGTCCCACCAGCCATCCGGGGTTTTCCCGTATTTGTAATACGTCTGTGGCGGCGTACCGCCCAGGTAGATGGTCATGGTGGTGGCTCCGCCCGCTTGGAGTCCCGCGAGCGTGAAGGAGAAGAGCCCGTATGGGAAACTGACCCCTTCCGGGGGCGGGGTGTCAAAGGCCCTCTGGGTGTGAACATACTCAATCCACTGTCCCGAAGGGATCGCCAGGGTGATGTAATGTTTGCCGCCCTGCTGATCATAGGTGTGGAAGGAGGTGACATTGTCCTGCTGCCAATCCGGAATGCCGTCGCCGTTGCCGTCATAGCCGGGATCGTTTCCATCAGGACCCTGTTCCTCCCAGTCGGGCAGGCCGTCGCCGTCGGAGTCGGAGGGAGGGGGGATAACCACTTCCTGAGTGGTAAAAGAGACTTCATTGCCATAAGCCGTGCCAGCCGTATTTGTAGCATATGCCCTGACATAATAGGTGGTGCCCGGAATCAGGCCGGTGAGGGTGCTGGTAAATGTTCCGGTGCCTGTGCCGTCGGTGGTATGGCTATAGGAGGCAAGCGGATGGACGGATGTACTCCAGCACACCCCTCGTTCTGTAACCGACTTGCCCCCGTTACTGGTGACAGTGCCGTCGACTGAAGCTGTGGTAGCAGTGATACCGGTAATGGCTGTGGTGGTAACTGTGGGAGGAGTAACCACAGGACCGTTTTGTATATTAAAGTATCGTGACCCGATGCCATCACTGTTTCCTGCATCATCGGTTGCTGTCCACTGGATGGTATGGACACCGTCGGTGTAGGCGGTGGTATCGAAAGTAAAAGATGCGCCCGCACCATTGCTGTTGGCATAACCCGGAAACAAGGTTGCAATATCGGACCGGTAAATATTATAGATGGGGTGCCCGACATTAACGCCATCGATATAAACGTGAATGGTGGAGCCGTCGGTAGGAATGGTGTGTATAGGAATTGTGTCTGTCGGTGGTGTCAGCACCCATCCTGAGTTGGTATAAGAAGCGCCTGAAACGGCACCGCCCTGCGCAGGGGTATCAATATTGCCGAAAGGTTTCACGGCATTGGCATTATCGCAATGAATGGTACTAGTGCCAAGGGTAATTTGGTTTCCCTCATTGTCGGTAGCTATCACCTGAATGGGATAGGAACTGTTACCACCATCTGGAAGAGAATTGGTGACCAGTGAATACGACCAACCGGCTTTCTGGCTATTGGGATAATAGGGAAAATCGGCTGCCACATCCGGCCGTGCTCCTTCCACGAAGGCCCCGTCACCTATATAGACTAAGCTTGCACCTTCTATACGGTAAATTTTGACGTTGGCAACCTCCACATCATCCAGTGTCCATCCGGTTATCTGGACGGTACCACTCACTGCGGAACCGTCCACAGGGTTATCAAGGGAACCGAAGGGACCTGCTCCCAGTGCATTTTGTGTAAAAAATATCAGAAAAAAGATTCCCAGAATCATTAACATTGTCACTCTTTTTCCAGAAAACATATTGGTTTCTCCTTTTGTTGCTGTTAACTTATTAGGTCTTCCTATTGCTTTGAGCTTTAGCCCTTATTTTAATTTCTATGGTTGCCGAACAATGATTATATGTGTCTTGTAAAGTAACCTTAACATGGCAATTTTGCCGTATGGAACCCCTCACAATAAACAAAAGCCCCATCTCTCGTTTCGAGAAACAGGGCTTTAGCTGAAGTAAACCATAATCTCCCACCGGTTACAGCTGTTCAAAAGCATGCATGATAAATTCAAGATCAATACAAAATGACAAGCTACTAACCCCATTATAATACCTTGTCAAGGGATATTATATTAGAACTTTCAAGGGGTACTAGTTGATTTTCTTCCAGAATGCTTTTGAGGGCTTGCAGGTGCAGTCAACATCACATCGCATGCTTCCCTTCTATAGGCTTTATAAATTCATTTTTATCTTGACGATAATAAAACCATCTTTGTCTTATGCTACCCATATCAAGCTGATAATTCCCAATATTGCACCGAATTAACTTTGTCTTGAACCCCTCTATAATATCAACAATATTGAACTGTTACAGCAAAACGGTTGACTTTTCTGAGTAAGGTATAGGGCAAAATTCTAATTTTCCGCCCTAAAAAAACTTATGGAGGAAAAGAATATGAGAGAAATGATAGACGAGCATTACGAAGATTTGGGGAAATCCGGTCATCAAGGGCAAAGCAGTAACCATCTTTCTAATCATTACAGAAAGAAATCCTCTACTTTTTCTTTACTCTCGATTTCCTCGACTACAAAAAGAACAAAACAGAGCTGATTTATAGAAATAGGCATAAACAGAAGATTATTAAATCCTTTAACTTTTCTTTAACCTGCAGATAGTATATGGGTATAAGTATCTGATAATATTAGTGAATAAATTGGACGAGGTGGGTTCGATTCCCATGCACTTCCGTCAATTTATTCGCAAAATTAGATTTTTAGCTAATATATTATTTTAACCTCTCTTTAACCTTCCGGTTTTAGTGCCCCACACCGGATTTGAAGTCTGGAGGTTATTTCTTCCTTCCTTGAAGAAATAATATGATTGATATAGATTTCCTATATAAATAGTGATAGTTACAAAACGCTTATGAGAGTTATGATAAAATGATTCGACACATCGAAACATCAATAATAAAACGCTATGGAGGGTAAAATGAAGTCATTGATCATTTTTTTAGCATTTCTAGGTGTTCTGGCTATAGCAACGATAGCTGTTGGTGCTGAGGTCCCAGCAAAAGATGTCTTATCAGAAGGGAATAGCATCCTTCAGTTGCTAAAGAAAGCATTGCCACAATTGGTGTTTCTATCTGTACTCTTAATAAATTTAATGACTTCACTAATAGATACTGATCGTAATTTTAAGGCAAGTCTTATCGCTACAACTATTTTGGTGACCATAACCTACTGGGGAAACTTTTATAAACCACTGTTTGATTTCTTTGCAATTCCACTATAACGTGCACTTCCGCCAATTATTTATAACGTAATTTGGTAAACTTCCTTCCTGTCCTCAATTCTTAGTATCAAAATAACAACATACACCTTGTCCCCCAAGTGTCCCCCCAGCACTGTCATCTACTCACGGGCTTTTAGTGCCGCGTAAATCTTTTTGTGAGTGGTGACCGGCAGACCTCGTTTTTCCCCCTCATTGACGATGAATTCGATGAAAGTTCCTATCTCCGTTCGTTTCCCTTTCTCAAAATCCATCTGGTATGATGTTTTGGCCTCATAGGGAAAACCCCTGGATTTTTCAATGGTTGATTCCTTAATATCCTCGGGGAAATCAATGCCATATGCCTTTGAAAGGGCCAGCAGTTCATCAAGGAGGTTGCCCATCAGTTCCATTCCTTCCCTGTCTTCCAAGATCCCCCCTATGGTGGTGTTGAGAAAAGTTGTCGCGTTCGCGAGGGGAGAAACGAACAAGTATTTTTCCCACGCGATATGGTTTATATCGGTCGTGTACCGGGCGTCGATACCCGCTTTCCGGAAGATATTCTCTATACGCGTCCCGTCTTGTTCGTCATTCGTTTCACTCCCGAAGAACATCTTGCATGAACCACCGGTTTGCTGACAAACGCCGGGTTGCACGATATGAGTCCCGATATATACACACCCGTTCCATATCTTGCCCTTATCGAGAACCGACTTCAATTTTTCCACATTATCCACCCCGTTCAGCACGGAAATGACAACGGTGTTTTTGTCTGTGTTAGGGGCGAGCAGGCGCGCGCTTTCCATGAGATCATAGCCCTTGACACACAGGAGGATGATATCGAATATGCCGCAGTCCGAAGGATCATCGGTTGCCAGATCGGGCCTGGCTGTGAAGTCTCCTGTTGCTGCGCTCATCACCCGCAGTCCTTCCGCCTTTATCGCCTCCAGGTGTGGCCCGCGTGCTATGAAAACAACTTCAACATTTTCATCACCGGCATAACCTTTTGCCAGCATGCCTCCATAATAACCGCCTACTCCGCCTATTCCCATTATTGCTATCTTCATCTTTATGTGCCTCCTTTTATACATTTTCACTCAGGGCACGGGAGTGAACTTAAAGTTTCTCCCGGGGCCTTTCTCGCATTAATCATAAGCTAAACGAATCTCTTCATCCGCCAGTGTCGGCTGAATAATCTCTTTCCACTCAGGATTATTCCATGTAGCCAGTTTGTCATGCATAATGAGGTATTTTTGAGGTATGGGATGGGTGCCATATATTACTTCGATGCCGTATCTCTTTTCGATAAAATCATGAAAATAAGTAATATAAGGGCACGGTGGATATCCCACAATCAGCCCGGTGGCAAGGTGTATCACAGTTGCCCCGTTTCTCGTCATTTCATCCACGGCATATTCGATATTGCCTCCGGGACATCCATCGCAAGAAGTATAACCGACGGCTTCAACTTCCATATCTTTATAACGGTTGAAAGCCCCCTCCCTGTTTTTCAATGATCTGAAACACTTTCCGCCCGCGCATCTACGGTATCGGTCACAGATGATTATTCCGATTTTGATTTTTTCACCCATTTTCATGCTACCTCCTCATCTTTTTTTACCACGCAATATATCCCCTTGCCTTCACGTCCGGGACCGAAGCACAGATTGTCTGATTTGCACTGCGCTTTTCGGAGATCCCCGGCCTTCCAGCGATTGATCAGATCCGGTTCTCTTATGAAGGGGCGGCTCATGGAGATATAATCCGCCACTCCGTTTTCCACAAGTTGTTCGGCGACTTCAATGGACCGCATACCGCCTACCAGGATCAGGGGGATGCCGATCTCCTTTTTAAAGGCGCTCGCCTCCTCCCTGAAGTAAGCCTCTTTGTCCGGGGAATTGATCTTTGATCGGCTGGGGGACAGTCTGCCGCTTACAAGCGTGCCGCCGCTCAGCTCGATCGCGTCGAGACCGGCATCGGCCAGCAGATGCGCGACTTGAAGGGATTCCTCCAGGTCCAGCCCGTTCTCCACGAAATCCCGGCAATTCATCTTGATCAATACCGGATAGTCTTTGCCTACAACCTCTCTGACGGCGTGGCACACTTCGAGATGAATCCGGGCCCGGTTGTGAATATTTCCTCCATATTCATCCCGGCGTTTGTTAAACGCGGGGGAGAGAAACTGGCTTAGTAGATAGCCATGGGCGGAATGAATCTGAACACCGTCAAAACCCGCTGATCTGGCCCTCCGGGCCGCGGCGGCAAAGGCGTCAACAATTTCCCTGATATCCCGAGCCGTTATTTCCTTTCGCGGTGATTCTGTCGTCAGCTCATCAAAGTTTGAAACAACCAGGGGAGGCTGTCCGGTTAATTGCGCGGATGTAAAACAACCGGCATGGGCCAGCTGGGCTACGATTCGGCCGCCACATGCGTGAACCGCGGTGGCCAACTCCTGAAGTCCGGGGACGAGTTCATCTTTGTAGATGCCAAGCTGCCAGGGGCTCGCCTTGCCATCCGGCCGGACATACGCGTGACCGCCGATAATCAGGCCCACGCCGCCTCTGGCCAGGGCGGTCATTGTCCCGATCAGTTTCGGTGTAACGGCTCCATCATCGGCAGTCATCCCTTCCCACGTCGCCGATCGAACAAATCGATTCGGAAGATTCATGCCATTAATCACACTGTTCTCAAATAGTTTGCTCATGTTTTTTCCTTCCGCAACGATCCCGGGCGGCAACATATTGTAAGTTTGACCCCAGTTTCACTTTCATGGTAAATAAAGTCAAGGAAAAGATGCCATTAATAATCAAGGAGGTTAACCTGTGCGGAATATATTACGGTTTGTACTTTTTGGAGCCTTCTGTCTTGTATTGGGGGGCTGTGGCTTATTCATAAAACATATTCCCCAGGGCCAGATCATGGCTCCAACCCAGATGGATCATTTTATCAAGGTTGGGGATGTGAATCTTCACTACCAGGAATATCCCGGAAAAGGTGAGGACGTATTTCTCCTTCACGGTTTTGGCTCCTCCACTTATACGTGGGATGGTGTGGCTCCATATCTTCAGAAGCTGGGCTATCATGTCTGGGCGCTTGATATGAAGGGCTTCGGATGGTCCGATAAGCCGGAGGATGCGAAGTATGATCCCCTCACCCTCATGGAAGAGGTGAACCGGTGGATGGATGTGATGGGTCTCGATGATGTAACGTTTGTGGGTAATTCACTTGGAGGAGCTGTCGCGGTACTCATGGCCCTTGAACACCCCGAGAGAATGGGGCGCATGGTTCTGATAGATGCGGCCTTTTACAATCAGAAAGAGAGGCCTCTGGTTGTCAGGATGGCAGGCATGCCGTTTTCGCGCGGTGTTGCGAAACTCTTCTTTGGCCGCTGGGCGATAAAATGGAACATGAAAAAAGTATTCTATCATGCTGACCGCGTGACGGAAGAAAAGGTAGATGCGTACTATGAGAGAATGTGCACTCCGAACGCGCTGAATGCCCAGATATCAGTGGCACGGTCATTGGACTTCAGCATATTCGAAAAATATACAAAGCGCATACCTGAAATAAAGACCAAGACCTTGATCATATGGGGGAAAGAGGATCAGTGGATACCCCTTAAAAACGGTTTCAGATTCAGGAAAGAGATTGCCGACTCCATGATCGCGGTGATACCCGCGTGCGGCCATATCCCGCAGGAGGAATATCCTGAGGGAACCGCTGGGCTCATAACTGATTTCATGCAGAATAACCCTATCGATGATCTGGGAATAGCAGGGGGTGATAACAAGTGAGCCGTTCCCCCGCGAGAGTGGTCACACGATCAGGGACTCAAAGGGATGGATCATTCGTATTTCAGCCCCGGGTGCACTTCTGGAGACCCTCTTGAGGAATCCCGGCATGTCCTGAAAGGGCAGGTTCCTTGCCTTTCCGTCTTCCGGCATGGGGGAGGAGAAATCATCATAGTGAAAGGGGATTATGACCTTTGGCTGCAATATCTCCGGAAGGCGGGTGCAATATTCCGGAATCTTCTTCCACCCCGGAACGCACATGAAGAGAAAATCGCAACGATGCCCCTCGATTTCCGACTCAATAAAATTTGAGCTTCCGGCGTGCATGAAGACAAATCCTCCCATCTCCAGCTTCGGCATATAGACGTCGCCGAGCCGGTAGTCACTGGCCCTCATCGGCAGCCGATTTTCAGGGTTGATCTCGCCCGGATAGGGCGCTTTTCCGAAAAAAACCAGTCCATGCCTTGACCGTAGCATGGTTACCGCCGCGCCTCCCGGCAGCGCCACCCGCTCACCCCCCTTGCACACGGTAACAATGCCGGGTTTTTCATGCAGGGCCATAAGTGTCTCAAGACTGTTACTCCCTATCAGCGGGCATTCAAGGCGCTTCGCGAATTCAGGAATATCAAGAACATGGTCAAAGTGTGTATGCCCGGCAATGATCGCCGACAATTTCCCCGGCAGATTTTCGAGGTAACGATCTATCACGTCTGACTTCGGCTTTGGGCGGCCAAAGAAGGATTCAAACTTTCCGGGTCTCGAATGGTAGGGGTCTATCAATACGGTTTTCCCGCCTTCAGTAAACTCAACCCCCGCGGCGCCAGTCCAGCGAATTTTTACCATGAGTACACCTCCAACAGATTTTTCCAGCTATCCCCCCTGTGTACATGACAAAGAACGGGGCGTGGTTCGATGTGAACACAGGAGGATCTTTTCGCAAGATCGCCTGGATCGCGGGATTTCTTCTGAATTCGCGATCCAGAAACTGCCTGACATGTTTTCTTTCCCACCCTCCGGGATGCCTGAACTGTCGGTAGAGGGTCAGGTCGCCGGAATAAAAATTCTCCGTATCGAGGCCTGCCGCATCCGGGCCATAGGCGGGCATGTTGAATATTGCAAGGTTAAGATAGCCGATGTATTCTTGATGCTCTATAACATAATCAAGGGTTGCTTTTGCCTCGCTGTACGTTTCGGACGGTGTTCCGAAAAGGAGATATATGTAGGTACCTATGCCGGCATCCCTGAGGTTTTTCAGAACCATGGATGCCTCTGCCAGATTAATGCCTTTGTCGAGCGCGTCAAGGACAGGCTGGCTCCCCGATTCAAGGCCGATCTTCAGCATTACGCACCCGGAACGTTTCAGACCTCTGCAGAAATCAGGGTCTGTCAGCCGGCGTGTTATGCGCGCAAATCCGTACCAGGGGATACCGGGGGGATTGTCGACTATGGCCGCAAGGAGCGCAGGGCTCATCGCGTTATCGAGAAAATGTATGAGGGGGGGGCCGGTACTCTCAATGAGTCTTTCAATGTCGGAGATCGATTTATCCACCGGAAGGGGAGAATACAAACTGCCCTCGGCCTTCTCCGGACAGAAGGTGCATCGGTTCCAGTAACAGCCGTTTGACGCGCTGTAAGGGAGGACAAAGCCGGGAGACAGGTAGGGTTTTTCACGGAAAGGACTGTAATCTGGTGACGCGTGCCCAACCGAAGTGGGCAATCCGAGTATGTCAAGAAGGGCGTCCTCGCCCGGTCCCGCCACCATGTTGTCAACAAGGCCATCAAACGGGTTTCTCCAGCCGGGATTGCTGAGCCATGATGTCACAAGGCCTCCGCCAAGAACCAGCCTTGCGTCGGGACAGAGTTTTCTTATGAGACCGATCATGGAAAAGGTCGGAATGGCCTGGCTCAGATAGTTCAGCGAAATTCCGACAACGGAAGGCTCTTCATCCTCGAAAACAGCCGATAGTCTCTCCATAAAATAACCGTAAAAAGGACTTGTTTCCGGTTGTTCCGATGTCATTATGAGATCGGAACTTCTGAGAGGCGAGAGTCTGAAATCCTGATAATTCGCGAGGCCGACAGCCACACCGTGAGCGCGCGCGGTCAGATTGAGGACATGGTTTATATCATTCACCGCCCGGCTGTAGCGGTCGCTATTGTTGTAGAGATTTGGGTGCCGAAGCGCGGAAAGATTTGAATCCAGATGTTTCGATGCCCGCCTGGACCACGTATCGTCAGCCTCGACGGGACATTTCAGAAGATGCATCAGACCTTCGAGGTTGGCATCCAATACGCGGCAGCGAACATTATGTTTTCCAAGCACCCCCAGGAGCCTTGCAATCCCAGCGGGTGGTTCGCAGGGTCTTACGACTGGAGGATTAATCAAAAGCATGTCCACACGTTTCCCAAGCAACTTGTCATTCCCGTCTACGCGGGAATGACCCCGACAAGTCGGGGCTACCTTTCATTATAATCCCGACTTGTCGGGATAGTGGAGCTTTTTAGCATGAATCCGGTATTATTGGGTATAAATATCTGATGTCTTCTTTTTCTGATAAGAACTTTCTTTGTTTTGTTACAAAAAATGAGTACGCTGAAACAGCGAGCGCATTCCCCGCTGCTTGTTGCGGGGAGCTTTAAATTTTGTCATTTCGAAAAGCGTCTCGACGAGCTATAGTCCCCGTCTTACGCCGGTATCCCCCCATCAACCATTCCCGTGAGTTCTTCCCATCTGCGGTCCGTCCATTTCTGGGCCGCATTGATGGCATCATCGGTTATATAGCGAAACCGTCCCTGAGTTTTCATATATTCTTTCACAGTGACTTCTTTTTCCGGATAGACGTTGATTGTATATTTGCCGTTTTCAACTTCGTAGATTGGAAAGACCTTTGACTGTGTGGCCATGCGGGAGACCTTGATTGAGTCGGCGGAATCAATCTGCCAGCCGGGAGGGCATGGTGATAAGATATGGATGAACTTTGTGCCTTTAATAGAGCGGATTTTCTTGAACTTTGTATATATATCAGCCGGATAGGCCACCGACGCCGTGGCCATATAGGGAATGCCGTGGCTCAGCATAATCTTTTCAATATCCTTTTTAGGTTCTTCCTTGACAGCTTCACCGGGTGTGGTGGTTGTCCAGGCGCCCGCGGGTGTCGCGCCGGAACGCTGTATGCCGGTGTTCATATATGCCTCATTGTCGTAACAGACATAAAGGATGTCATCGTTTCGTTCGGCAGCGCCAGAGAGGGCCTGCAGGCCGATATCAAAGGTGCCGCCGTCCCCGGCCCACGCCATGACAACCACATCCTCCTCTCCCCTGATATCAAGGGCGGCGCGTACACCTGATGCCCCGGCTGCGGCAGTTTCAAAGGGGACATGGAGAACCGGAACCTGTGAGGCCGAATAGGGATAAGGGCCGACAATAACTGCCATGCAGCAGGCGGGCATAACGACAACAGTGCGTCGGCCCAGGCCCTTCAAGGCAAGTTTCAGTGCCAGCGAGGCGCCGCATCCTTGACAAGAGAGCCCGCCGGGCTGCCACAATTCCTCTCCAGTCATCACATCGCGTGGTATTTCTATCATCCTCTGAGTAGTTCTCTCCATAACGCACCTCTTATTGTTTCAAACCCCAGAACAGGGGAACCCCCGCCGGATCATCGCTGGACAGGGCATGGTTGATAATGCCTTCAATATCTGCCGGTGTGACATCCCGGCCACCAAGGCCGGCAACAACCGGATAGATTGACGGTCTGTTTTCAAGCGGATACAGGGCGGACTGGACCTCATTGGCAAACACTCCCCCCAGGCCCGGTGACAGATTTCTGTCAATCACCACCACCTTAGCGACATTTCCGAGAATGTTTCGCCATCGGTCAACCGGAACGGGCCTGAACATACGCAGTTTCATCAAGCCGACCTTACTGCCGGCTTCTCTCATCCTGTCCACGGTGATACGAACGACGGATGTGATTGTCCCCGCGGTCACTACGATAACCTCCGCGTCATCGGTTCGATACTCTTCGGTGATGTCATACTCTCTGCCGAAGATATCTCTGAACTCCCTGCATACCTCAGGGTAATATTCCAATGCCTCCAGAGATGCCCTGTGAACAGTGTATCGATGCTCATAGAAATGATCCGGGGAAATCAGTCCGCCAAACATCCGGGGATTGTCTATATCGATTTTGTACTCCGGCCTGTATGGGGGCAGAAACGCATCAACCAGTTCGATATCAGGCACATCAACAACCTCGGTGGTATGACTCAGGAAGAACGCGTCGTAGGTGAGCATGACAGGCATTAATATCTTTTCAGCCAGCCTGTAAGCCATTATCACGCTGTCCAGCACTTCCTGACTGGACTCGCAATAGATCTGAAGCCAGCCGGTATCCCGTTGAGATATTGAATCGGTCTGATCAGCCCATATATTCCATCCTCCGCTGACAGCCCTGTTGACATTCGTCATTACAATGGGAAGCCGGGCGCCTGCAACCCAGTGGAGGACTTCGTGCATCAACAGCAGTCCGTTACTGCTTGTGGCCGTGAATGCCCGGACACCGGCTGAAGACGCGCCTACAAGTGTTGCCATTGCTGAATGCTCACTTTCCACTTTTATAAATTTAGCATCCAGTTCACCGCTCGCGCACATCTCGGACAACCTTTCCACAATGGTGGTCTGCGGTGTGATAGGGTAGGCCGAAACAACTTTGACACGGCACAGTCTCGCCCCCTCGGCCACAGCGTAATTTCCCTTCAGTAGCTGTCTCACTTATCACCCTCCTCTTCACTTACCATAGTTATGGCATGCCGCGGACATTCAGTGAAACATATTCCACAGCCTTTGCAGTAATCGTAGTCAAACTCATAACCGAAGTGGCCATCACCCTTAGGCAGGACAGACATATCGGGGCAGAAGATCAAGCAGTTATCGCACTCGATGCACCGTCCACAGTGCATGCAGCGGGAGGCCTCCTGCTGAGCGTCATCTTCTGTAAATGTTTCTCTGTAAGCGTTAAAAGAATTTTTCCGAGTTTCGGCATCCCCGGTTTTCTGCATGACCCGCGGCGCCTTATCAAAATAGTCATATACCATCTTCTCGGAATCGACGACCAGATGAATGTTTTGCGGCGTCTCAGGATTCCAGTTCATATATCTTGAAAAACTCAGCGCCGAACCATTGCCAATGGAGATTTCCTTCAGCACATCGCCGAAGTCGGCGCCCCTGTAATCGCAGTCGATGGCGATGGCCGCTTTCTTGCCGGAAGCCACGGCATTGACCACGGTGCGCGGGATATCGATGATATCGCCACCGGCAAAGATTTTCCCGTTTCCTCCGGTATTGACCATCAGGGTATCATCCACGGCGACCACATCTTTCTCAGTTCCCGCGATACCCTTCAGATAATCGAGGACAGACACCTCTCCGATAGCGGTCAGGATACTGTCTGTTTCAACATCAAACAGCGCGCCATCCTTCTTTACCGGCCTTTTGCGGCCACTCTCATCAGCGAGGCCCAGCTCCATCTCGCAGCATACCAATCTTCTGATAGAGCCATCATCATTCAGCTCAAACCTCTCGGGAGCGGCAAGAAACCGAAATTCTACACCCTCTTCGCGCGCTTCTCGAACCTCCTCGGGATTTGCCGGCATTTCATTTTCCGAACGCCGATAGATAACAGTGACGGAGCTACCCATGCGCAGCGCCGTTCTTGCCACGTCAATCGCGGTATTGCCTCCGCCGATGACCGCCACTTTTCTGCCAAATTCAACTTCCTCGCCGAGAGCCACTTTTTTCAGCATTTCCAGACCGCTCATGATCCGGCGACTCTCATCCTCGCCATCCATGTTGAGTTTTCTGCTCCCGTGCGCGCCTGTGGCAAGGAAGATATAATCATACCTGCCGGTAAGCTCTTCAAGAGAAATATCTTTCCCTATCGCGGTGCCGGGCCGCAACTCAATGCCCATGGCAGCTAATCCCTCAAATTCCGCAGCGATTATCTCGCGGGGCAGTCGGTATTCGGGGATACCTACACGAAGAATGCCGCCCATCACATGAAGTTTCTCAAAGATGGCAACTTTGAATCCAAGCAGCCTGCAAAAGTACGCGGCTGACATGCCAGCCGGACCGGAACCGACCACGGCCATGCTCTTTCCATTATATTCGGGGAGATCAGGGTGGGGGACTGAAGACGTGCCGCGGTCACCGATAAATCGTTCCAGCGCGCTTATGCTGACACAATCGTCAAGGGGGATACGATTACAGGCCTCCTCACAGAATCTGAAACAGACCCTGCCGAGAATAGAGGGGAATGGTTCTTCGCGTTTCAAATGCCAGTAGGCCTTTTCATATTCGCCCTGCTGGAGCAGCTTTATCCAGCCTTCAATGTCGTTCCCGGCAGGACAGGCGTTCTGGCAGGCCGGCGTTTTATCTTCAAAGACCGGTTTTATCGTGCGCCAGCTCCCCGTTTTGTTATAAAGCATCGTTCCCGCGGATGTATTCATCGGTGTGATGTCACGCCACGTCTTAAATTTGTAGGTCGAGGATAAATCACTGCGCTTTTTGACAGCCATAACAACATTCCTTTCTATGACCGGTTATTTTCTGACAGTCTGTTCATAGGCTGCGCGGGCGGCCTTTTTGTTCTCTTCTCTCTTAATCCGTATATATTCTTCAATAGCCCGCTCCACAGATTCAATCTTAACCAGACCAGTTGCCCTGGCAAAGGCTCCCAGTATCGAGGTATTGACAATAGGGTTGGAAGGCGACCCCAGCCGGTACTCCCTGGCTATGGATGATGCATCAACCCTATATAATTGAAAACCAGCGTCAATAAGCCCACTGAAGCAGTTCGAATTCTGCCCGCAATTCACCACGATTGAGCCACCCTTTTTCAATCCCTGCGTGACACCGGCCGTCTCAATCAGAGTGGCATCCAGCACCACCACATGATCAGGTTCATAGATCTGGTTCCGCAGGTTGATATGGCTGTCGTCAACACGGCAAAATGCCATAACCGGGGCGCCGCGCCGTTCCACACCAAATGCCGGGAATGACTGCACATACTTGCCCTCATTGAAAAAGGCCCGGGCCAGAACCTCGGAACCAATCACCGCGCCCTGTCCACCACGTCCATGAAATCTTATCTCAACCATCCTTCGCCTCCATCATGGTTTCTGATCACTGGCACTGCATCTTGAAACCGGCATCTTACCTTGATAGCGCTTCGTACCGGGTGGTATTTCACTAACTCAGCAAAATAGTTTTTGTCAAGCCTTTTTTGATATAATCAAAAATAATTTATTTTGCTGAAACATCATTAGATGCCCTGCCTTGTGGACGGGGAGCTTCATGATCCTGTCTAGTCTATCCGGGAGAGGCAAAGAAATATAAATATACAAGAAACAGCCTCTTGAGGATTTGTGATAACAAGTAAAAGTGTTGAAGGCGAAGTTTGATTACAGCAAAAAAAGTTTGACACCAGGCCGGGAAAGAGGGTATCAACCACTAAAAGCGGCCATAAAATCTCAGCAGGGCCTTTCTTGATGTTAGCAGAAGTTGCCACATTACCATTCTCTGGAATTTGTTTAAGGATATGAAAAATCACCAGCACATGACCGCATAGCTTACATTATCAAAATATAGAGCGGTTAGTGTGTCTCAAAAAGACGGGCTAATTTGAAGTCAACGAATTGGAGTTATTGTGAGAAATTCAAAAGAAAATATCAGTGACTTGCAAAATCTCAACCTGGGACAGAAGATTCGCGCTCTTCGGCTACGAAGAAAATTTACATTACAGGTCCTTTCTGACAGGGCAGGAATGTCTGTGCCGTTTCTATCTCAGATCGAGAACAATGGCGCCTTCCCGCCGGTTTCCACATTACTGAAAATATCGAAGGCATTAGATGTGAATATTGTATACTTCTTCGGAGGCGAACCTGTCTCTCAGCGTATCGCGTTGGTGCGTAAGGATGAACGATGGAAAACCAGCAGCAGGCAAAGCCAGGGTAAAACCGATGTAAACTACCGATACGAAACATTGTCTCACTCGATATCAGGCAAGAGCATGGAGCCCTTCCTGGTTGAGTTCTCGCATAAAGCCGAAGAAGACCTGATTTTTTCCACTCATTCGGGTGAAGAATTCATTTTCGTTATGGAAGGAGTGTTGGAGGCGAGGTTTAAAGGTTTTGAATCCGAGCAGGTTTTTGTCGTGAATTCCGGTGACAGTCTGTACTTTTACTCCGATATTCCACATGCTCTTCGATCGATTTCTGGAGGGAATGCCACGGCCCTTGTGGTAATCCACGATTTGGAGCAAAATACCTGAAAAGCATTCATCGTGCAGAACGCTGAAGGAGCGGCTGGTTGAAATGCCGGGGTCTCGTTTACATGACACCAGTCGAGTTTGCTCAGGCGTCATCGCCTTCACCGGAAGGGAGCTCCAGCAACGGGACAGACTGAACAGCGCTTCCCGCGATTCCCTTGACGGAGCTGTACATATAGTTTGCATTCAATAGCACTTTTTCTATCTGTTTCTCTCTTTTTTTCCAGATGCCGTTCATGGCTCGCTTTTCTGATTCCAGGTCCATCTGCATTTGCGTGAAGCCTCCCACGATAGCCTCTACCTGAAGCCTGAATTCATTGCCTGTAACATAGTCATAGATCATCCCCATTGTGTCGCCCTTATTCTCCTGAATGGCTACCGCGTTACTTAGTCTGACCACGGAATCCCTGAGAACGACGCACAAGCCCCTGAATTCTTCGAATGTGCATACCCATATTCCGTCTTTCAGTCCCATTCGCTCCATGTCAGCCGGCATGGATTCGGTGACCAGCACGCCGATATCGGCGCCTCTTTCCCGGATGTCGGTTTTAAACTTTTCTATCCATCCAGGCTGGAATCCCTTTGTTCGTTTGCTTTCGTAGTAAATCGTTCCACAATTCTGCCTGGTTCGTGTGTTGACAATTTGCAGGCAGTCAGCGCCTTTTGCCCCCTTTTTTATTTCTTCGATTGTATCCAATGGGAAAGTGCTGCCAAGCCATTCCTCGACTGCCAGTTCCTGCACCTCGCCCTGCAGCTGCGTTGAACCCTGCTCGGCTTTTCTCTGCGCCTCTTTCAGCTTCTCATTGAGTTGCGCAATAACATTTTCTTTCTCGGATAACTTCAATTGAGATTTTTGTTCTTCATTTTTCCGGATTTTTTCTTTTTCCTCGCCGATCATTTGACTGAATTTTCTCTCTGATTCAGCTTCGATTGAGTCTTTCAACTCATCTTTTTCTCTCTTCAATCGCTCGATTTCAGATTTTGCCTTGTTGAAATCCTTTAACTGATCTGATTTCTGAGTAAGTTCTTCCTGCAGGCATCGGATACGCTCCGATTGTTCTTCTTCCATCCGGGCTTGTATCTCGGCCTGCAATCGCTTTGTTCCCTCCTTCAGGCCTGCCTTGATTGCGTCAGCGACTGCCTCATCGTGCTTTTTCTTTTCACCTTCGAGTTTTTCCCGCTCCTCGTTCAGAGAATTCAACTGATTCTGATAGTTACCCTTTTCCCTAGCCAGATCGTCGTTGTATTTTTTCCTCAGCTCTTCGTCAACCTGATGATACAAAATATCATTCACGTCAATTTTATGGCCGCAATTAGGGCATTCGATCTTATTTGCTTGTTGATCCATCGCTATTCCCCGATTCCTGATATCCTGCGTTACACATCACAGACGCGAAACTGCCGGCATCCTGTGCATGCGGCGGGTGTGTGCCAGGTAACACTCAACTGCCGTCAGATCGCCTCGATCGTTGATGGAGGCTTTGACGCTATATTGTATGTGACGCTGACAACACCGGGGACATCGCGAATAATCTCCCCGGCGAGCTTCTCAAGGATTTCAAATGGAAGTCTTGTTGCTGTTGCCGTTCGCGCGTCGAGGCTGTCCCAGCAGCGCACCTCAATCTGCTGACCGAAGTCGCGCTTTCCGTCACGCATGCCGGTCACTCGGTCTTCATGGAGGATTGCCATGTACTGAAAGGCACCTGTGTCTTTGAGCAGCCGCTCGACAACCGCGTTCGCTTTTCTGACCGTCTCGATACGTTCCGGGGTTACCGCTCCTATCACGCGTGCCGCGAGGGCCGGCCCGGGGAAGGGGATGCGCTCGAACAGTTCGGCTGGAAGTCCGAGGGCCGCGCCAATCTTTCTGACGCCGTCCTTGCGAAGCTGAATGAGCGGTTCGAGAATGTGGTAACCGAAAGCCTCCTGCGGGTCAATGCCGAGCTGTTCGAAGACATTGTGCTGCCGTTTTATCCCCGCAACGGTCTCGTCGATATCGGTAAGAATAGTCCCCTGAAGGAGGTGTTTTGCTCCACTCTCCCTGACGATGCGTCCGAACACGTCTCGATAAAAGGACTGGGTAATCGCCTCGCGCTTCTCTTCCGGGTTCGTGATTCCGGACAGCGCGGTGAAAAACTCTTTGCTTGCATCGACCACTTCGACCTTAACGCCGAGTTTCTGGAAAAAACCCACAATCTGTTCAGCTTCTCCCTCACGCATGAGGCCGTTGTCTACAAAGACGGATCTGAGGCGTTTTCCCAAGGCTTTATGTCCGAGCATCGTTACCACAGATGAATCGACACCTCCCGACAGGGCGTTTATCGCCATCCCGCCCCCGACGGTTTCCCTGATTTCTTCTACCTTCTCATTAGTGAATAGCTTAGTATCAAGCTCCTGAGCTTTGATTTCCGTGGCCATGCCTCAATCTCCTTTTTATCTGATAGTTTTCGAATCTGGAAACGCCTTATCTGTTTCTGTTTGATAGAAATAAGGATGATGTTCCCGGAATTTGCATGTTACTGTCGTCCAATTCATTATCCACAATAAGGCAAAGCGGATTAGTGGTCAACCTTTTTTTGAGAGATGTGATTTGCCGCAAACATTAATGGAAGGCTTGCGACTTAATTATGAATGAACTCCATTAGATTGGCAATTTTATCAGGGAGTCCAAGAACAACAAGGATATCATTAGAAAGAAATTGCGTGTCTCCGCGTGGATTGGACAAGATTTGTGAATTCCTGCGTATTGCCAGTACTGTAACTCCGAATCTTTTTCTCAGATCAATTTCGATAATACTTTTTCCAACCAGGGGGGACCCCTCAGCAACCGTCAATGCACTGATTTCGACATCAGGAAGCTGAAGCTTCAGATCTGATAGAGATAACGACTCTTTATAAAAACTCCGAAACATTTCGTAACCATCTGATCGAGCTTCGGCGACGAGAGCTTCGATTTGCTCTCTCGGTATGAGATATTTAGCCAGAACCCGGGTGAAAATCTCCACTGATGTCTCAAATTCTTCCGGGATGACCTCGTTGGCGCCCAATTCATACAGAGCCTCCATCTCCTGGAGATAACGTGTTCGAACAATCAAATGCACCTTTGGGTTAAGTCTCCGGGTGATTCCGGTAATTCTGCGGGTTGAGGAGGGGTCATTGATTGCAATAACAACGATTCTCGCATCTTTTATGCTTGCCTGCTGAAGAACCGCCTCCTGAGTCGAATCACCATAATAAATTGGTTCGCCATGTGCCCGTTCGTTCCTTACCGTTTCGGGGTTCATTTCAATGATTGCGTAAGGGATGCCTGCGACCCTGGCGGCACGCGCGACATTCCTGCCGTTTACTCCGAAGCCGATTATAGCAAGATGGTCCTTTTTGCCCTCAACCTTTACCTCTGAAACAGGATAAAAGCCCGATATCAACCTCCCGGGCAAAGGCAGCCGCACCGCCTTATCCGCCAGGCGGGGAGCGAGGGCTATAATCAGCGGAGTTGCCGCCATGGTAAGTATTGAAAAAGACAGAAACATTTGATAAATGTTTTCCGTAACCAGGCCATATTCAATCCCTGACTTGGATAGAATGAAAGAAAATTCACCAACCTGGCCCAGCGCAAGACCAACCAGGATTGAGGTGCGGAGGGGAAATCCCAATAGTATTGTTGCAAAACCGGCAATGATGGATTTTAAAAACAAAATGCCACAAGCGATCAGCACAACAGCTCCGGCGTTCCTGAAAAGAAACCCTACATCCAGCAGCATGCCGATGGAGACAAAAAAGAAACTTGTGAATACATCGCGAAAAGGCAGGATATTTCCTAGCGCCTGATGGCTGTATTCAGATTCGGAGATGATCAGGCCTGCCAGAAACGCGCCCAGGGCAAGGGAGAGTCCTGCGGTTGAGGTTATCCACGCAACTGCAAGGCATATTACAACTATGCTCAGCAAGAAAAGTTCCTGGTTTCTCGTCCGGGCGATTTGATACAATACCTTTGGTACAATCCATTTGGCGCTGACGACTACCAGCCCTATAATGCCGATTCCCTTGGCAGTAAGAACGATGACGGACTCGACAGGATTGCCGGTTGCTCCGGCCAGCAGAGGCGTGATCAGTATCATCGGCACGATAATGACATCCTGGAAGATCAGAATGCCAAGAGTTGTGCGTCCGTGAGGGCTGTCAACCTCAGCCCTTCCCTGTAGCAGCTTGAGAACGATGGCTGTGCTGGAAAGCGCTATAAGAAAGCCTACAAAGATCGAGGCGCCTGCAGATTGGCCCAGTTGTCTGGCTATAACAAAAGTGACCAGGACCGTCAGAGATACCTGAATAGAACCGCCCAGCAGGACAGATTTTTTGATTTGCAACAGCCTTTGAAGCGAGAACTCGATTCCAATGGTAAAAAGCAGCAGCACCACGCCGATTTCAGCCAGGGTTTCAACATTCTGAACACCCTTTATCAGTTCAAGCCCGTAAGGCCCGGCTAGTATCCCGGTAAGAAGAAATCCCACAATCGTCGGCACGCGGAGTCGATGGCATATAAAGAGGACGACAACGGATAACCCGAATATGATGAAAATGTCGTTTAGCAGCGGTATTCCCATATTCTAACCTGCCTTCCGCATTCATTTTTTCAGTACAACAACACGATCGGAACATGCTTTAGGTCTGTCAATTACTGTAAATCTTATTTCCTTGGCAATGCAAACGGTTTTTTCAAACTCTTCCGCTGAGATATGTCCCTTAGGCTCGATAACCAGAAATTTATGCCCGGGTTTTAATGTCTTGTATATTTCCGAGAAGAAACCGGAAACATCAGGAATTTCGTGCGCGACAGCAATGGCAAAAGCGAAATCAATCGTTTCTGTCATATCATCGAGTTCGAGTGAATTTTGGGTGCATATACGGGTCTCAATCCTCTCTGACACGCCATTTCTTAAGGCGCGTTTTCTGAGCGATTGAATCATCTTCTCCTGAATGTCCACACATATGACTTTCCCGTTTGGTCCCACCATCTGAGCGGTGGGCAGGCTGAAAAACCCCATGGCGCAGCCAATTTCAAGAACGGTCATGCCATTCTCAATATATGGACTGAGTATCTTGTCAGGATTTTGAAATAATTTTCTAACGGGACTGGCAAGAAAATAACCAACCCAAACGGGACATACTTTTTCAGCCATTGATTTCTCCTTCATCAGGAAAGCGCTTCAAGCATTCTGACCACGCGACCTCCTATGGTTTCATGAAGTAGTGTGACCATGGAATCGCTGTATTCTCTGGTCTGTGTCCGGACCTCGTCAAGCTTGTTCAAAACACTATGGCAGCTTTCTGACATTCGTTCTCGTATCATCGGCCAACCAAGACCAGCCTTCTCTGCCATCTTCTCCCAGTCACCAATCGTGAATGCGTTGACTGATTCGCAGCCACCAATTTTCATCGCGAGATTCCTAGAAAGGTCAGGCCAGGCAAGAGTGGAGACAAGATCATAATAGGGAGATAGCCTTCGCTGGCCACCAGAATATAAAAACGAGTAGTTCTTGCCGTGAGCATCGGCATTGCCGATCAACACATTGAAAATCAGGCTGTTGATAAAACTGGGAATATCAAGAACTGGTACAGTGGACCAGTCTCGAAGCAGCGAAATACAGTCGTTAAGCGTTGGCCCTCCCTCTGCCTGGTACTTTCGCTCCGGCGGAAATCCCAATGCCTGGCAGAAGTCCTCCTGGTGGAGTCGGGTCGTAATGCCGTCTTCATCAGTCGCTCGGTCATATCTTTGAACTAGAATGCACGATTTCTTTCCGATCAAACGATATTCTGTATTGGACGTGTTCAAGCAAACTGCCTGCGCTAGAGTCATACAGAAAATCTCGTTGGCGGCCAGTCCCGGAAAACGATCTGGCTCTGTTTTCAGTATGTGGGTGCTGGGAGTACCGCCAAGAGGGAGACATATTCTGTTGTTATGAACGATAACGGGCAATTTGTCCTGCGCACCTGCGAGTGAGAGTCGCAGTCCATCCCTGCCAACCATTAAGGGACGATTGGGTAACTCGGCTACGAGTTGTTGCAACTCCGGTTCGGTCAGTTCGTGATGCCGGGCATTTTTCGGATCTGTCGGAGCAACGCCTTCAGGAAGCAGGCTGACAGCGCCGGCGCACTCGCCTCCTATCCTCTCCAGCATTGCAAAGTCATTGGTGTCACTGATCCCGAGAATCTCTGCTATCTTTTCTCGTGGTCGCTCTTCAGGCAGTATGCCTGCAAAGAAAGGCCTGGCCTTTTTCCCTGGGAACGCCCCACTTTGGAGAGGCAGTGAACGAGAGAGTGACATGGCGCCCGGTTTCTCAAGCCATGTCTGATTGTAGGAAAATTGCATCAAACCACTATCGTCTTGTTCGAGGGTTCCGACTCTCTCGGTGTTCAGATAAACGATCACGTTATTCATGGCTTTTCGCCTTGTCCAGTGTTACCAACAGGGATAGTAATCTGGAGTTTGAGCCCCAGGGCGTGAAAAACCTGTAAAATCTTTCCGATTTGGCAGGTTGGCTTGCCCTTCTCAAGATCAATGATGAAGCGCAGACCCGTACCACAGGTCATCGCCAGATCCTTCTGGGTAACCTTCAGCTGTCTGCGTCTTGCGCGAATAGAGGCGCCAAGCTGCTCTGGATTCTTAGTAGTATTCATGTTACCGATCAGGAATATACTGTACCATGGAGTGTCTGTCAAGCAAAATATTACCGTTCGGTAATATTTTGCTCCACGCAAGCCTTTCTGCTTAAAATGTTACCGAACGGGAATATAAGTGGCTCAGAAAGCTGCCTGTGGGAACAACGAGAGCTCAGGCCTTTATTTGCCTTATCTCATACCCTTTATCTCTCTGTATGCCGAACGGGGCGCTTCAGCGGACGCTGCAGGCGGTCAGGCTAAGTGTTTGATTGGGCGAACTTGCTAATATTATTAAACACTCACAAAGAGAAGACCACAAATTTATTTTGACGAATTAAGTGTTGTGTCCCCCTAATTATCTAGGCGTTTGGATACTGGGTAGAAGCAGAACCGTTCTCGACGAGTTGGATTGGCCAAAATAGTAATGCATAATTGATACAGCTATACGCGACAGCATCAATTACTTGTTTTGACGAGTCTTGTGTTGGCCCAGGGCAAAGAAGTTCATATACTTTAAGCGAGATAAATCCTGGAATTACAAAAGCAATAAATAT
>Ga0268277_1000873_pt1 | contig 22681 bp, 21 predicted proteins | sample saktaG_5_FD_190132 | JGI IMG/M metagenome (GOLD analysis project Ga0268277, IMG submission 190132) | Saline water microbial communities from Sakinaw Lake, British Columbia, Canada - sak_2010_1_5_50m | ecosystem: Environmental > Aquatic > Non-marine Saline and Alkaline > Saline ...
CCGGTGCGGGTGGAGCCGGGAAAAATGAGAGAAATCACTCAATCCAGATGCAGGAGATCTTTTAACAGAGTTGCAATTGCCTGCCATTGGTGCTCACTGATTGCACCAATCTTATATTGGAACCGTTCATGACCGAGTGCAACAATCTGGAATACCAGTGCGATACTGTCTGCATCAAGGCCATTATGCGGGGTCGGGGATATATGGAGAGTGTGCGAAAATCCGGCCGTGCTCAGTGTCGTAGTGCAGGGTATAACTATCGTCATACCGTTTGCATTTCCCGCGATAATCGCCGGTCTGATACCCCGCTGCTCATGCCCTTTTGCATCCGAGAGATCAACGAGCCAGATATCGCCGTTCTTCATCCATCACTTCTCCAGAGATTTGAGGGATGCCCGCTGCCAGATGCCGGTCTCCTTTTTCAGCTCTTCGAGATCGGCAGGAGTGGGCCGGAACAGGAACTCCTTTGCTTTTGATATTCCGAGAGCGATCTGGGCTTCTGAATAGAACGGTTTTAACCGTTTTACCTGCCGGAGTGCATCGAGCGGATCACATTTCTGCCGCAGGGAATAATACCCGTACGTCGCCCCGACTTCGAGAGGCACGGGCCTCAGCCCGAAGATCCTGCCGAGATCTCCGGCGGTCTCTTTCTCTGCTGCGCTGAGCCGGATCCCAGTCTCCAGATTCTCGAACTCACGGGTGAATTCGAACAGGTCTTCCGTCAGTTCTGGGGAATACGGCCCCCGTACATAGATACTGCAGGGATACCCGAGATCGATACCTTTGAGTTCGAGCAGGCAGACGAGTTTCTGGGCAACAAGCCGGTCGTCGAACTGCGAGATATCGAAATTGAAGCCCAGTTCCCTGAAGAAGGCAATCACTTTTTTCCGTTTTTCCATAGTTATGCTCCACAGTTAAGGAACCTGCACAGCCAGGTCCTGACCCTCTTCCACTCATCCTGACCTTCACGGGTGATGGTATAGAGTTCGAGTTCTTTTCCCTCGGACGTAATCTTCTCTGATGTGAGATAGCCCATGTCTTTTAAGACATTGAGGTTCGCAAACAACACGCCGTCATTGATGGCCAGGGCCGCTTTCAGTTCGCGGTAGGTCGCTCCATCAGGTCCGAGAGCGGCGAGGCTCGCGAGCAGTTTCAGCCGGACGAGCGAGAAAATTTTCGCGTTGAGCGCATCCGACTCGTTTAAGATGGAAAGGATATCATTCTGCATCAGATTTCTCTCCTTATACCCTTCCGTTCCTTTTCACAATGATTGATTGCCCGGTTTATTTACTTTGTTATTTACTTAAAGTTTAAAGTAAGTGAAAGAAAGGGTTGGGGCAGGTTGACAAGATCCCGGACCAGCTGTAGTGCCTTAGGCTCTCCCCCCTCCTTGGCACACCTACGGCCACCGACGGTAACTCACCTCACTGAGAGGTCTGCCTAATCCTTCAAAATGACGAAACCAAGTCTTAATCGGGAAAAACCAAGTCTTATTCACCGAAAAACGGGTCATTCCGGTGCCTCGTACCGATGGTTTCTTAAAATGTCCTATTATGTCCTTTCCAGCAGGCGATCGGTTGCTCGGCCGGACTGTAGTTCCTGAAAGGAGGAAAAGGCCTGTTTTTGATCATGCCCCGGATGATGGGAATGGTCGTACAGGGGTAGTCAAATGATTGATCTATTCTTTCATCCCTCGCACCATAACCAACTTACCGTGTCAAAAACTATAGAATCATCAAAGATCCCGGTGGCATCAATGGACGTGATACTTTCAATTAAGCCAAAATACGTCCAGTCCATCATCGAAGGCGACAAACGGTACGAATTCCGGAAAAAGATCTTCAAGAACCGCACCATCAACCGGGTCTTCATCTATTCTTCGGCACCGGTACAAAGGATCGTGGCCCTCTTTGAGATCGGGACAATTCTCGAAGGCCACCCGGCCGCACTCTGGGACACGGTGCGGGAATACGCCGGCATTGATGACCGCGAGTTCTTCTCTTATTTTGCCGGAAAAACGAGGGGGTATGCGATCAGGATCGAGAACGTGCAGGAGTTCGATGAGCCCCTTAATCCTAAAGCCTCGATTCCCGGGTTTGTGCCGCCGCAGTCGTATTGTTATGTCGATGGGGGAAAATGCATTACTCCCCAATGATGCAGCGAATATCAGACTCTGTTCAATTTCACACCACACACCGGGGGTTTTATCATAAACTGTTTAAACCCATATACGGATACATTTCACCAGACGTCAAAAAAGCGGGTAATGAAAACTTATGCAGCAACGCAATGCAACGGATACGAGATCGCGGGCTCTTGAACATCTCATCCTGTTATTTTTAGGTGCCCGGGATCAGAAAATTTCCATCCTCCATCTTGAAAAAGAAACTTTCTTCATTTGGAATTTTCATCCGGATATTAAAAAATTCATGAGTTTCATATCGCATTACCGCGGACCCTACTCAGAAGAAATCCAGCAGGCTATCCGGAATCCTTTCCACCTGACCAATTGCTGGACCTATATCGCGCCAGCTAGGCATGATACGATGAGTGGCGGGTACGTCGAACTCACTCCACAGGGAAGACACGAGTACCAACGTATCTATGCTGCCAGCTCTGTAAACCCCCGGATGCAACCCATCCTTGCCGCGATGAAGATGGTCCGTGAGTTATACGATAAGCTGTCTCTGGAAGAACTGCTCCTCCTGATCTACGATACCTATCCTGAATACCAGAAAAAGTCAGACATATTCGAAGAGATCCGGAAATCGAAAAAGAGACTGGCGGATGATTTAGTACGGAAAGGGTTCATCAGTGAAGCCCGGCATAAAGAGCTCATCATGGGCACCTGACATGAGAGATTGTGGTTGCTGCCGATTCAACGTTTTACAATTGCTGTGGACAACGGGCTTGTGCCACCGTGAAAGGGACCGGGGATTCATTAATCCGCCATTCGTGCCCGGGAGTGTAAGGCGGGCCGATGTTTTCACCGGCGCTGTCCCTTATGCCCGTTTTATTGATCGTTTATCCTGTTTTTTTATTCACCATATATTCGCCATTTTCGCCACTTATTCACCATATTTACATCATATGCGTCATTATTGACGAGACAATCTATAATGAGCGCCTTTCCTCTTGCCGCTCATCTCAAGGATATTCCGTGCGACAAGATCCTTGAGATCCCGTTGTGCCGTTGTACCGGATACCTTCAGAATCCGCTGATAATCCGCATTGGTAATCTTCCCGTTCTCTCGTGCATAGAGCACTGCGGAAATCTGCCGCTCCGATAATCCTGCCCGCACGAGATAGTCCCGGTTAACTACATCTTTCCGGAATATCACCGAGAAGCCCTGGTCTTCCCGGAATACTGGTTCAGGTAATCCTGCCTCAGTACTGGCGCTGCGCATCTTCTGGATCCCACTACCCCACCGTTCAATCCAGCCGATATCATACAGTATCTGTGCGATTCCCTTGTTCCGCAGGACTGAGGCGTGCGAGGTAAACAGCTCGGGTAATGTGATGCCGGGTGCCAGCCGTCCGGGGCTCCAGACTCGCAGGGAATCCTTTAATACCCGGATCTCAACCGCAGAGCTGATTGTATAGTCCCGGTGACAGATCGCGTTGATGACTGCTTCACGGAGTGCCTCGACCGGGTAGTCCCAGACCTGTTTGCGTTCCGGTTCCCCGGTCATCACGAATGCAACCCGGATATTCTTTCGGATGAATTCCATTGCATCATTGACCTGCTCAATGATCGTGCCCATCACCATGCGGTCATCAAGCACGCTGATCTCATCAGCGTCGAAGAGTCCGCAGTGTATGGTTGCCGGTGACAGGAACCGCTGCGGGTCTTTCCCGAAGAGGAGGATCGCGGCCCACGTGGGTTTGCTGTCCTGGACCAGCCCGATCTTTTCGAGTACGGTTTGTGGGGATTCACCAGGTGCGATATTCCGCCTCCCTGTCTCATTTGCTTTTTTGACATAGTCGGCGACTTTTTTCATATCCAAATCTGCAAGGGCGGTTTTCGGTGCAGGTGTCAGGTCCCAGCTGCTGCCAATCGACTGGAGGTGCATCTCCGCGATCTCGTGGGGCTGCATTACACGGTTACTGGAGCCGACGCGCCGGTAGCACCTGCCCCTGACGGATACCGGTTTGAGCGGGGTTTCTTTAATGTGGATCGCTACTACGGGTTTGCCTTCACGGGATAGTTCCTCTATCTCCGGGATCAGGCGCGGTTCGGTACTCTGAGAGATGGTGTTGGCCCATTCCCTGAGGGATTCATCTCCGATCAGCGTCCCGACAACGTTTCCACGATCTGTTATTCCAATAAAAATCGTGCCGCCCCGTGTATTTGCAAATGCGCCGGCAGTAACGGCAGCTTCCCGATCGAAGGATTCTTTGAATTCAACCGTATCGGATTCATGGTGGGTCATGGGCGAAGGGCCTCAGAACGTTGTATTGAGATATGGTTCTCTTCCTTTTTCTTGTTGCTGTTCCTCTGGTTGCCTCCCATGAGAATGGTGTGCGTGCATCCGTCCGTGGCCGGGATCGACATGTGGTTTTAAAAATTGTATCAGGAGCGGCTTGCAGCCCGGATGATGGGGTGAGATACCGGGTAATTCATCATTCCCTGATTTGTGGCGAGGTATAATGACATCCTATCTCCCAGCAGATTTTTGACTCAGATATGTAACATATGACTCAGTGAACGGGGAATGATGTTGGATCATTCCGGTGCAGTGCGTTGGTTCCGGTTCAACCAAACGACTCAGAATGGTAACATCAGATTCAGAATACGGGCAGAAAGATTCCCCTGTAAAAGGGCCGGATAAGGGCCTAAAGGGCCATGCGCCGGTATTTCCGATCACCGAATCCATCAGACAAACGACTCAGATACGTACCATATGACTCAGCACCGTACCAGAACTCCCGCAGATCAAAGGGGCCAGATTGGGGCCTAAGGGGCCATGAGGAATCCGGACAAATGAGACAGGAATGGGACATAAATGAGAATGAAGTGCTGATCTTTATATGAGTTAATTCGAACGTTTTGGTTTTGTCCCATTGATCTGTCTTCATTCCAACATTTTTTGCCGTTGTTTCCATTGGGAAAGAAGGGCTTTGCATTCATCGAAAGGAGGATGTCTGCGATTTCTTCGTATCATTTCATATGCTGCAATTGCTTCAGAAAAAGAGATCAGGGATTGATTCGCCAGATAGTCAATAAGCCAGCACGTTCCCAGACACGTTACACCATTGTCTGATGCAGCATGCCGTAATGGTTCATCACCCGTGATCAGGATTGTTTTTTTCGATTTTGCGAGGACTAATACCGATAAATCCTCATATGATGGTTTATCGTATCTTTCCATCATTGCAGAAATTTCCACGATCTCTTCTGAGGAAAGCGATTCGACCAGCAATCCCATTGTGGATAATGCATGAAACGGGAGATTTCGCAATTCATGAACAATTAAATCGGTGATTAAGAATTTACAAGGCAACTTCGATACAAAATGGTGCAGGTTACCGCAATGTAAATCAATGATAGTATTGGTATCAACTACATACCGTTGCGGATTGCCCGGTGTCCGATTCGCTTTCAAACGAATAAAAAGTACTCATGTTCTGGTTTAATAATTCAGCAGCTCTGGACGTTGAGATGATTCCCTCTGCATGGGATTTCAGGACCAGCGTTGCCATGAAGATCGGCTCCTCTCCTTGTATGTCATCATGAGGTTCTTCTTTATGCCACCCCTTCTTTGAGAACAGTTTGCGCATATCGACATGCGTATCCTCTGAGATCACACCGAGATCTTTTGCCCGGTACAGCCATGCACCCATGGAGAGGCCATATTTGTCTTTGAGGAACAGGAGCTCTTTTATTGAAAGTTTATGTCGTGTTGTATCCAGTTCAAAAATTACTTTTTCTGCGGGGACTAACAAGGCACCTGCAAACCGGTGCATCACTTTCTCCTCTTTGATATCCCCGTTAACTTCAAGGAGACAATGGCCGAGTTCGTGGGCAAGGGAGAACCGCTGACGGGTCCTTGGGAGACCTTCTTTCATGACAATGACCGGGTGGCCGTCGCATCGCGTGAACAATGCATCGAATTCCGTGATCCCTTTGATGATCCCGATCTTGATGCCTTTGTCTTCCAGGAGGTTTGTCAGGTTTTCCAAGGGACCTGTACCCAAATCCCAGGCTTTCCTCAGGCTTTTTGCGGCTTTTTCTGCGTCTTCAAAGGAAGAGATCTTCTTCGGGAAGCCCTTTGGCATCTCAAAGATCCTCCGGGTCCCGGATATCTTTTCGATCATGAGGTACCGTTCCAGCCAGTCCTTTGTCTCCGCGCTGATCTGCCGTTCGTCCCGCTTTCTCATCTTCCGGGACCGGAACGCAAGGCACGTCAGCTGTATCTGCTCACCCGGCGGGCGCAGCAGGGTTGCAATCGGGACCTCTAATATGGTACTGAGTTTGATCAGCCGCGTCGAGTCCGGGACCAGCAGGCCTTTTTCGAATTTGTTTATCGTTGTATGCGACACGCCGATCCGATCAGCGAGATCCCGCAGGGATATCCTGAGCGTCTCCCTTCGTAATTTAATATTCTCCCCGATGCCCATGGATTCACCAGAACGATTTGGTTTACAAAACGGTTGATTATACTACTATTTGTAACCTGATATTTATAGGTGTTTCAATTGTTTTTACAAAAAGATCGCGATGCTTTGGGAGATAGCGGAGTAATTTACTTTAATAGAGATTTTGATTCTTTAGCTGAAAATTTTCTTATGCCGTATATGCTTTCAACAATGCCCGGAACATTTTCCCGTGATTTGGGTATTTGAGGTGCAATAATTCATGAACGATAATTTTTATCCGTTCCTCTTTTGGCTGCCGGAGGATCGAACGATCGAATGTAAGCCGGCCACGGCTCGAACAGCTAGCCCATTTATTTTTCATTTTACGGAGATGGAGTTCTTTTACTTCAACGCTACATGTTTGCGCCCAGCTGAGAACTGATTTTTTGAAAAATTCGGGTGAAATCATGAGGAGGCTCTTCGCAGTACTGTGAGGATCTGGTCAACAATCTTCTTTGTTGCCCGGATATCAGCAGATCCGGACTGAAGGAGGATCTTATACATTTCCCCTTTCACTTCTCTTGCCTGCTGCTCGCTCTGGCGCCAGTGAGGATATTTCTTCAGGAGATCATTCATCGAACGGGCTTTGCTTTCCGGATCCTCCACATCGTTCTTCTGGAGCAGCCAGAAGATGGAGAATTCTTCTATGGAGATATTACGCTTCTCCTGTTCTATTCTGGCCTGCTGGATCTCGGTAATGATCTTTTTTAATTCTTCAAGTGTGTCCTGTGTCGTCTTCTGGCGATCTTTGTAGAGCTGGATTACTGCATCTGCTTTTTCCCCGATTGAAAGGAGATAGGGGGATTCGTCCTTGTCCTGTTGGATGTGTCCTGATATTATCTTGATAAGGTTGAACACCTTCTCGATATCAGAAACCGGTCGTTCATCGATTCGCCTGAGAACCTTATCGTCAATTTCATAGATCTTTGTTGGAGCGCCGATCCCGCTGCTGCCGGTATGGCGCTGGACGAGCTGAGCAACTTTCTTGGAGAAGTCCCGGTCGATGAGCAGTGCGGGATCGAAATTCTCCTTAACCATCCGGTACATCCTGACCAGTTCTTCCATATCATCTATGTATGGCCGGAGAAACGAATCCGGGGAGAGAATATCATAGATGTCCGATAGTTCTGAAAAGGTTGTGTAGAAGGTTTTCCGTTTCTCTTCGTCAAGGAAGTATTCGAGCACGGCCTCGACTGCTTTATCCTGCGTTTTTCCTTTCCAGAGAGTCAGGTATTCCGACTGTACCTTGGTCATTAAACTGGTGAACCGGACCCGGAGCACATCAAGGTCATCGATGATCCCTTCGATGTCGCTGGAATCAAACGCCAGCGCCTTTTTCAGGTTGCCGAAGATTCCGACAATGTCCAAGACAAAACCGGCTTTCTTCGCCTTGCCGGATTCATCTTCGAATGGCCGGTTCACACGGGCGATGGCCTGTAAGAGTACGTGATCCCGCATTGGCTTGTCAAGGTACATACAGTATAAGATCGGGGCATCAAACCCGGTGAGGAGTTTTTCTGTGACGATCAGGATCTTCGGGTTGCTTTCGGGTGAACGGAACGCTTTCCGGATCCGTTTCTCCTCGTCTTCCGTATGGTAATTTGCTCTCAGGTCATCTTCGTCGTCTGATCTTGAACTGTAGACAACTTCGCTGTACTCTTTCGGCAGGATCTTGTCGATCTCTTTTTTGTAAAGAGCACATGCTTCGCGGTCGACTGCGACGAGGAACGCTTTGTAGCCCAACGGTTCGATGGTGTTTTTGAAATGATCCGCGACAAACTGTGCCACCTTCGGGACCCGTTCCGGGCTCTTCATCATGTTGCGGAGTGTTACCGCCCGTTCAAGTGCCTTGTTGAGTTCTGCAATATCATTGACCCCTTCAGTTGCTGCAAGGTCGAGAAATTCTTTCTCCAGTGTCAGCCGGTCAACAAGGAGGTCGTTGGGTGCGAGCGCGTAATGGAGGGGAACGGTTGTTCCATCCTGAATGGATTCGACAATGCGGTACCTGTCGAGGTATCCTTTCGGGGGATCGTCTTTCCCGAATGTAAGGAATGTCCCCTGTCCGTATGCGGTCTGGTCAATGGGGGTGCCGGTGAATCCGATGATGGTCGCGTTCGGGAGTGCAGCCATGAGGTACGTGCCCAGCTTGCCGGTTGTCGTGCGATGTGCCTCATCGACAAGGACAACGATGTTCTTCCGGGTATTGACCGATGCCGGCATCCCGTCAAACTTGTGAATCGTTGAAACGATCAGCCCCCGCTGGTCCCCTGAGAGCAGATCCTGCAGGTGCACCTTGTTTTCCGCGACTTCAAGGTTTTTAATTCCGACAGAATCCAGGTTCCCGAAGAGCTGGCTCTCCAGTTCGTTCCGGTCGACCAGCATCAGCACGGTCGGGTTCTGGAATGCCGGATCTGTCAGGATCTTCTGGGCGGCAACAATCATCGTGTAGGTCTTCCCCGATCCCTGCGTATGCCAGATAAGCCCCCGCTTCCGTGTCGTTTCCGCAGAACGTTCAACGATCTTTGTCACCGCCCGCATCTGGTGCTGGCGGAGTACGACTTTTTTGAGTTCATCATCCTGCCGGGTGAATAAAATCCCGTCAGAAATGAGTGGGACCAGCCGGCCCGGATCGCAGAACGATTTTACCAGTGTCTCATAATTCCCCGGAGTCTCTTCCTTCCAGTTGAAGAGCGTCTTTTTCGATGTATTCCACGTGGCGCTGTAATAATACCGGATGATGTGTGTCAGGGTATAGAGCTGGAGAACCGACATCAGTTCCGGGCAGTCGCGGTGATAGCGCCGGATCTGGTCGAGGGCTTCTGCAATACCTCCCTTTTTGTGCGCCGCTTTTGTCTCGACAAAGAAGACCGGGATCCCATTGATGAGGAAGACGATATCGGCCCGGATTGTCCTTGTGCCGTTGGTGAACGAGAACTCATCCGTGATCTGGAGAGTGTTGGCTTTCGGGTTGTCCGTGTCAATGAACCGGACATTGCGTTCCCGCCTTTCGGCAGGGACAAAGATGGTCTTTGCACCTTTGAGATATTCCCAGACAACCAGATTTCCCTGAATCGATGGCGGCACCCGCTCGATCTGTTTGATCAGTTCGGCCGCCAACTCCCGGGTCATGAACCCGATGTTGAGCTCTACAACCTGATCGATGAACGTCTCCCGGAAGATGATCCCGGTCGTCCCGCCTCTCAATGTCTCCGCACGTTCCGGCGGGACGTACTTCCACCCGACAGATTCAGCATAGGAGATGAACGGATTCTGCACCGATCCCCGTTCACCGCCAAGAACCATCGTTCACTCCTCTTGTGATGCTAACATCTAGGATATATGTCAAACGATGAATTGTATGTATCACACGATATTTTTAACCCGGATTTCTCGCGTTTAGTGAGACAGAAAATTATCGCGCTTTAACAGGAGCTTTGTCCATATCGGATTGTGGAATCCATAACCAAAAATTCAAGGGATAGTTTGGGTCACGCGTCCATAGCCCCTTCTTTGTTTTCAGACTGACACCAAGACGATTTTTTTTGCATAAACGATTGAAATGATTGAGTACTTTACACCGTTCTTTATCGCGATTCGTCAAACATATCGGAGGCTCTGGTTGAAAAAATCTTGTCTGTCCACTTGATAAGAACTGCCATTCATCGAATTTCGGATAACTCGCCCAAGAATATGAAGCCATACCAGCGAACAGATCACAGATTTGAACCGGATAACATTGTGAGGACTTCACATCTTGGATCCTTACGAGGCCTTTCAGATTTTTCAATCCGGATTCATTGTCTGGTATCGATGTTTCATTTCTTAATTTATCCAATTCGCGTTCGGTGAACTGATAAAGACTTCTCCAATCCACGGATCCGTGTTCATCGGGGAACATCTGCCAGATGCAAGGGCCGTCCCATCGCTGCCTGAACACATTTTTTAAAATATGATAATACATTCGTCTGAAATTCTCTTGATCGTCGCGACCCAGAACTTTATGTCGAGAATCCTCAATATCCCAGGTTAGAGTATCTACTCGGAATTCACTTTGTAAAATTTGATCCATCACCAGATTGACAAGTGCAATCGCACAAAATCGCAACTTCGCATCGTTCAGTTTCATCCATTTGAATTCGCGAATGTTCGCTGCTTGTAAAATTGAGAATATCTGCTCATCAATTGAATCCAGATTCCTGTGAGGAAAACTGACCATGGCGATTGATCGATATCGACCGAAATTATGACCTGATTCATCTGAAAATGCACAATGGGTAATCCCTTCAATATCGGTAAAACATGTAGATTTCATACGATTATTGCATTTATCCGAATCTTCGCGGTCATAAGATCATGCAGGAGCGTGGTGAAGAGGGTGTTGAGCGCTTCTTTGCGGGATTGTTCGGCGGCGAGTTTTTGGTCGATGAATGAAAGGATTTCAACAATATGATGCTGAGTCTCTTTGGTGGGAATTGGAACTAAAATTGTTTTAATAATCGTGGCGCTTAAATTCCTCTGATGAGCACCATGTCCAAGTAATCGATTTTTTTCGTAACTGAATTCGAGATAATAATAGAGAAATTGAGTTAACATTTTTTCTGAGGGAAATATTGCTGCCACCGCTTGATTTATCGATGCATCAATTCCTGTAATTCCAACGCGACCGCGAGTAACTCCTTCACCGTACATTGCCATCAAGAGAGTACCTTTGGGAACAATTCGAGCTGAAGAATTTTCTAGTCCGGCTTTGGTAATTTTTTCTTCAGTCATGTCAATTATCGAATAATTAATTTCACCGGTTCTAATCCAAGGGATTTCGCCATTCCAATAGGTGGGTTCATTTCTGCTCGGAGTACCCCCAGAAGCAATTTTTGATATATTACCTAAAGGCTGAAGATCCCACCCCTCCGGCACCTGCCCGATCTCCGTCTCCTTCAGCGCCACTCTCTCCGCCTCTTCCGGCGGCACAGGGCCATACGTGAACAGGTGCTTCATCATCGCCGCTTTGAGCGCCTTTGTCGCCGCGATCACCGCGTTGGTCTTCTCCTTTGCCTCCTGCACGATGCGGAGGACGTGGGCGATGGCGTGCTGTTCAGGGAGTGGGGGGAGGGGAATTGGATAATTTATTATGTGCGGTATTGTAAGGTTTTTAATGTTGGTACCGCCCGCCGATTTTTCAATATATTCCCGATAGACGTTCGTCTGAAAAAGGAATCCTATGAATTCTTTGTTAATAGTATTTGATTGAGGGCGGAAGCAAGCGCAAAACGCACCAAATGACCCATCCCAATAAATATTTAATTGCGCAGCTTTTCCTACGACTGATTTGCTTCCACTGGACATCGCGATGACGATATCTCGGCTCTGTAGAAATCCTGATTTAATGAATAGATCCGACCTGTTTGACCAAAAGAACTAAGGTACAGTATCTCCTTACCGTAATGTGTGCACAAGAGGTAAAGAGACAAAAATAGTATCGATAAACCGGTATATCAGGTTTGTTGAAATATCCTCCAGATTGATCAAAGAATCCAGAATCCCACTATATTCATCCAAATTCTCGAAAAAGACCTACAATCAACACCAATTGTTAATCCTGATCCTGTTGAAGGAGTACTTGTCAGAAGATTACCGGGACACCGTTGACCTCGTGGATCTCATGAACGAGATCAAACAGAGAATCAACCTCGATTCGATACCTCATTTTACAACACTCCACAAATTCTCTCAAAGAATCAGTTCGTTTACTTTCACCCGGTTACTAAACCGGCTCATAAAAATGTTCTATGATTGGGGTGAGAGAATCCCCTGTACCGCTATCGATTCATCCGGATTTACCAGTTCTTATGCCAGCTCGTATTATTCCTGGAGAACCGGAAAAACACGAAAGCGATTCCTGAAAACATCTATTTCCATCGATACTGATCGTCAGATTGTAACCGGCTTCAAAATCTCGCAACATCCGGTTCACGATATTCCTCACGCTGAAAAACTTCTCGTTCAATGTCACCGAACCAGAAAATCTGACTCGTACGTGCTCGATAAAGGATACGATTCTGAAGAGATCCACCAACTCATCCGAGATGATCTGAACTCGTATTCTCTCATTCCGATTAGAACCAGAAAACGTAAACGAATCTCCGGATTCTATCGGAGAGAACTCTCACTATCATTCGATCTGACTCTCTATCATCGAAGAAACTTGGTCGAAACGGTTTTCTCTGTCCTCAAAAGAAAGTTCGGGGAAGCTTTGAAGGCGAGAAAATACTCTGGACAGATCAAAGAACTCAAGATCAAATTGATCCTCTACAATATCTCAAAAATTATTCATGCGATCTTGATCTGTATCAGCTCTGAGGAATTCTACAGAGCCGATATCTCCTCTTTTTAATATCTGTTTTTCAGAGATTTTTTCTCGTCTGACAAAAACAAGATCGTTTAATAAATCTAAACTTCCTGTCTGAATATTCATCGCTCTTAAAACTGGCAAAAAACCCGATTGATATTTTTCATTAAGATCCGTTTCCTTATACGACACACCGCGAATAAGTCCCCCAACTTGATCTAATCTCCCGATATTCCAATCCTCTGGTAAGACGCCCAATTCCGTCACCTTATATCCTTCTGGAATATCCGAGCAATCAGTCACAGTAACACCGGTATTAAACAGAAGATAAATCGGATTAAATAGCATGTTTACGTTTTCTGACGTAATACGTCTAACGTTTTCAATTTAAACTATGATAATACGAAAGAGGACACGATAACAGAATAAGTGATGGGGGGAGGGGATTGAACCCTCTCTTTCACCGTTGGCGTGGTTAATGTAGAATCCTGCATCCGTACCGGTATTATCACATCGGCGGGGTGTCTTCCAGACGATCCCCCATGCCAACAGCCCATCCGAAGTTCAAATGGAAGTCAACAGTCGATACGATTTTCGCATGTACTTGGATTAACGTTCCTATCATCGCAGTCACCTTTAACATTATCAGCGACGCGACAACACCGGTCAAGATGCAGGGTTCTACCCCCACTTATTATTACATTATATAATTTAATTTTTAATTATAAAAACGTAGTCATTGCTTTTAACAAACGGGCTTCGCATTCCCGAGTAGCCCCGTGAGGTTTTCATATCCATCCACATAACAAAACGATTGCGGCGGTACAAACTTATCGAACATTTTATGCGGATCTACCGGAGTCCCGAACCTTTGCAGTTCATCGATCCGGATCGCAAACCCATTCTCCTTACCGGCGAAATAGTCAAAGAACTCCGGTTCGCTTACTCCGGATACATCCCAGAATTGCTCCCAGAGATAATCGGGATGCCCTTCCACAATCTTAGAGGGACAGAAACAGCCGACGATCTTCTTCATCGGTGATGATGCGTAGATGTAGGCGATTCTTGCGGAACGGTCTTTGAAAATCTGTTTGCGGAACTCGTACTCCTTGGAGCCGTCCATGATTGCCTTGACGTATTTTGGCTTAATGGACAGTAAAACGCCGGTCAATTCCACAGGCCTCAATCAGATTATGATAATTTTCCTCGTTTATCTTTGTTATAGATTGCGGTGCGAAAGTGAGAATTCCCATCTCTTTGAGCCGTTTAAAGGAAACCGGGTTCTTTACATGGAAATGGTGGCGGAACATGATGACGGTTAACGGTTTAGGCATTGCCTCGATCTCGTCCCGGCTGTAGACCGTCCTCTTTCCCACGATTCTTATGATCTCCTCAGCGGCTTCAAGATCCCGGTGGACGGTTTCAATGATTCCAATCGATGTCACCTTCCTCAAATCCCTTGACCGGTAGAAGAACACAAGGTCACCGGGTGTGATCTGTTTGTTTCTGGTGTGGGAAAGATACGCTTTCTTGATAGTGTTTCCTTCAATAATGAACATCCCCGAATGTTCGGGGAGTTTCGTCTGCCTGCTGCCCTTGAAATCGGTGAATAATCGTTCATGGTTTGCCGGCCAGATAGGAATGAAATATTTGCCGACACCGGTGCCATCATAGAATGAAGGATAATATTCCCGGCTTACCTCCAATGGGGGGAGACCAACGACGCGTGCGGGATCTGCATAGATCTTTTTAATAAAGATCTCTTCCCCACGTTGGTTCTTCGCAGACATTATGAAACCATATTCGGTGATCAACTCAACAAGCCGGTCTTCTGGTTTTGTGAAGTGAGTGAGATAGATCTCTTCAGTCTTATTCTTGATTGCGATATCCACCGCCAGTTTGATAAAAAGTTCCCCAATTTTCTGCCCGATATGCCGGACAATGAAGGTCGAGATCTTCTCTCTCTTCTTTTTCGGGAAAGGCGGGATCGTATCAAGCGGTTCATCCTCAATTTTATAGATCAGGAGGGCTCCGAGTGACCCCTCAGGATTATAATGAACCCAGCACTTCCTTCCCTGCCGGGATATTTTCTTAAACCATGTTTCAAATTCCTGATAATCTTCTTTCAATGTATCAAAGATCGGGTCAGACAGATCGAGATTGTAGATGAAATCCTCTTCAAGACCTGGCGGAGCTATCGGTTTTTCAGTGACTATGAATTTCTGGAAAAATTCCAGTGCATCGGAGATCAGGAATACCCGGTCATCGATCCCCAGCCGGGACGCCTTTGCGATAATTTTTCGGTCTTCGGAGATTAGATAATCAACAGCATCCCTGCAAACACAATAGAGGAGTGCATTATCGATTTCATCATTAGTTCCAGGTTTCGGGACAATCCGGGAACAAAAAACAGTATCCTGAAGTGGATCTGGCGGAGACTCTAATGGTGGATATGCCCGGATCTTTGAGAGCATTATTTTCTTTTTTTCGGGATCAGGATTTTTTTCAATTTCCCTCACTGAAAGAGGATGTACAATCTGAACAGCGCCTATTTCGTGAAGGATTTTATTCAGGTTCTGCTGGTTTTCGGAAAGAACCCGATCCGATTCCCGGTAAATGAGAATATTTGTATCAATGAGAATCCGCATGAATTAACATTAAAACAATATTATGTCATCTATTATAATTCTAACTTCAATTCTTTGAGTGCCGTGTTCAGCCGTCTATCCGCTTCCCGCCGCTCCTCTTCAGCTTCCCGCAACAGCACCACCGCATCCTCAAGTGGAAGCGTTTCGTCCTTGCCGTTCTGCGCCACGTAGCGCGAAGGGCTCAGGTTGAAATCGTTCTTTGCCACTTCGGCGCCGGTGACAATTGCGCTGATCCCTTCCACAGCCTTCCAGTCCCGGTAAATTCCTGCGACCTGTGCGATTGTCTCATAAGGCAGGTAGTTTTTGGGCCGGCCTTTCTGGAAGAGCTTCGATGCGTTGACCAGCAGGATCTCGCCCTTGTGCTTCTTCTTCCGGTTGATCACGAGGATGATGCCCGGTGCTGTTGTGTTGTAAAACAGGTTTTCCGGCAGGAGGATGACCGCTTCCACGAGATCGTGCTCCGCGAAATATTTCCGGATGTCGCGCTCGCGGTTCCTCCCGGTATTTCCGCTGCCCCGTGAGACTGCACCGGTATCGAGAACGACCGCCATCCGGCCCTTGTCGTTGAGCGATGCGAACATGTGCTGGATCCAGCCCCAGTCCGCGCTGCTTGAAGGCGGGAACCCGTACGTGAACCGGTTATAGGGATCGTTCTCGTACACACGCTGTTCGAAGTCCTGGTTCCACATCGGGTTTGCAGTAACGATGCTGAAATGCTGAAGCGATCCCTCGCCCACAAGAAATGCCGGGCGATCCATCGTATTCCCGAGAGCGATCTGCGCCTCCATATCGTGGATGAACGTGTTCATCTTGGCAAGCGCAAAAGTCGTGTGTAAAATCTCCTGACCATAAAACTGGAGTGGGGCAACCTTCGGATCATTATGATACCGCCCCCGGAACTGGAGTGCACATTTGATGAGCAGCCCCCCGGACCCGCAGCAGGGATCATAAATGTCCTCTCCTGGAGCCGGATTAAGAACCTGTGCCATAAGGATTGCTACTTCTCTTGGGGTGTAGAATTCCCCGGCACTCTGCCCGGAGCCTTCAGCGAACTTCCGGAGCAGGTACTCGTACGCCCTGCCGATAATATCCGGTTCGACATCAGAAAGGCCGAGCCGGTGTTTTCCCAGTACACCGATCAATATTTTCAGGGAATCATCTGTAATATTCCGCTGCCCGGCTGCAGTTGCATTGAAATCAACGATATCGATCGCGCCGGAGAGTTTCGGGTTCTCGCGGGCAATCGCCCGCATTGCATCCGTGACATATTCACCAAGACCAGTACTCCTTTTTGCGACCTCGCTCCACCGGGATCCCTTGGGAAGATAAAACCGGACGAGCGAGTGATCTTCAGACAGGATGGCCTCAACAGTCTCCCGCTTGCCGTATTTTCCCTCCGGTTTTAGAAGTTCATCATCGAAAACATCTGACAGCCGTTTGAGAAAGATCAGGGGGAGAATATAGTCCTTGTATTTTGGTGCATCAATTTCACCCCTGATCTTGCAGGCAGCTTCCCAGAGCCAGCCTTCGAGCGTGGTGATGTCCAGTTTATGATTATTGGTAACGGGTGTCTGGGCCAAATGAATCAACAAGTGTATAGTATCATCTGATTATAAAGAGGGGTATTCTTTCGCTTTCACGATGGGGAATATACGACATTTATTAATTATGCAGCAGGTTGCTGCACAAATTCCGGGGCCCTTCATCCCATTTTACCTAAATCATCCCCCCACCCAACTTCCTTTTAACCTCGCATGCGGAACCTGTTAGGTAATGTGCGGGATTGCGGGCCAGTACTGTTATAACGGGGCCCCGCCTGACCCCCGGCTGCTCGCCGCGATGTCGGAGCGGATCGCCCACCGCGGTCCCGATGGCGAGGGAACGTGGATAAAGGGGAGTGTCGGCCTCGCCCACCGGCGCCTTGCAATCATCGACCTCTCGGAAGATGCACACCAGCCCATGGCCAACGAAGACGGGTCGCTCCAGCTCGTCTTCAACGGCGAGATCTACAACTTCGTGGAGCTGCGCGAGGAGCTCGTCAAATGCGGGCACATGTTCCGGTCCAAGGGCGACAGCGAGGTGATCGTGCACGCGTACGAGGAGTGGGGCCATGAGTGCCTTGCCCGGTTCAATGGCATGTGGGCCTTCGCACTCTGGGACTCTGAAAAGCAGCAGCTCTTCTGTTCCCGCGACCGGTTCGGGATCAAACCGTTCTACTATACCGAGGCAAAAGGGTCCTTCCTCTTTGCCTCCGAGATCAAGGCGCTGCTCGCCCACCCGGATGTCGGGAAAGAGCCGGATGACGAGATGCTCCGGACGTACTTAGCGTGGGGCGTGCTCGACCATACGGGACGCACGATGGTCGCGGGCGTCTCCCAGCTCCGGCCGGCACACGCGATGGTGGTGACGGCAACCGGCCGCAGGGAGCCGTTCCGGTACTGGAACGTCACGGTCAGCCCGGCAATATCATCCGGTACCGATGACGGACCGGCTGCTGACCGGCTGCTGGAACTTCTCAGGGATGCGACCCGGATCCACCTGCGCAGCGATGTCGCCGTGGGCACCTGCCTCTCGGGCGGGATCGACTCCTCGGCACTCACAATGCTGATCAACGGGATCGTCAGGGACGAGGCGCCGGAGAGTGTCGGTACACGGCAGAAGACGTTCTCTGCAGTTTTCACCGACAAACGGTTCGACGAGAGCCGGTATATCGACGAGGTCGTCGCGGTATCGGGGGTCGACGCGTACCGGACGGAGCCTTCGGCGGGACAGGTGTGGGACGACCTGCAGAAGGTCCTGTACATGCAGGACGAGCCGTTCGGCTCGCTCTCCATCTATGCCCAGTACTGCGTCATGCGGCTTGCATCGGAGCGCGTGAAGGTGGTGCTCGACGGGCAGGGCGCAGACGAACTCCTTGCCGGCTACCTTGCCTATGAATGGAGCTATATCTTCGGGCTCTTTACATCATTCCACTGGTGGACGGCGTTCTGTGAGAAGATCGGGGCGCTGCGGCACCACCGCGGGTTCTTTGTCGATGCGTTCCGGCAGCTCCTCGTCCGGTCCGGGCGCCGGAAGCTGCTGAAGGGCGAGGCGCCGAAAGTGCTGAGGTACAGCGGGAAACTGGACCGGGTCCTGTACCGGGAACTCACGTCCACCAACCTCCCCGCCCTCCTCCACTACGAGGACCGGAACTCGATGGCATTCTCGATCGAGTCCCGGGTCCCCTACCTTGATGTACGGTTGGTAGAATACATCGCAGGTACCCCGCTCAACCGGAAGGTCCGCAACGGCGTGACCAAGTACCTGCTCCGCCGCGCAATCAAAGGCCTCGTGCCGGAACCGGTCCGCTGCCGGATGGACAAGATGGGGTTTGTCACGCCGGAAGAGGTCTGGATGAAGTTCGAACTCCGGCCGTTTGTGCTGGGAATATTCACTGACAGGAAATTCCACTCAAGGCCCTGGTGGGACGCCGACGCGACAATCAAAAACTACCTTGCCTTCCTTGACGGCAAATCCGCGTACTCCCCCGAGATCTTCCGGATTGCCTGTGCCGAGCTCTGGCTGCGGATGCTTTTTGACAGACCGGACATAAATCCTGGTACGTAAAAAGAGAGATGAGGGGATACCACAAATATCCCATGACCAGAAATTTTACAGGACTATTAAAAAAAGAGAGACCCATGAAGTCCATTATCCTTGCCGGTGGCGTCGGGACGCGGCTCTGGCCGCTCTCCCGCGAGTTTTATCCCAAGCAGTTCATGCAGGTCGACGGGCACTCCCTCTTCCAGCAGACGTACCTGCGGGCGCTCAGACTTTCAAAACCGGATGAGATCCTTGTCGTCACAAACGAGATCCACCAGTACCTTGCCAGGAACCAGATCGAAGAGCTTGGCCATACTCTTTCGGAACAGAACCTGTTGAAAGAACCGGCCGGGAAAAATACCCTGCCCGCGATCACCTGGGCGATGTCCCGGATCAGGGCGGCCGACCCCTCGGCGTGTGCCGCGGTCTTCCCCAGCGACCACATCCTCGGTGACGAGGCAATCCAAAAGATTGCCAAAGCAGAGCCGCTCGCGGAAGACTACCTTGTCACCTTCGGGGTGCCCCCGGCATCGCCCCATACCGGGTACGGGTACATAAAACCGGGACAATCATTAAGCACCGGCGCCGTTGTCGATGCATTCAAAGAGAAACCCGACGAGAAGACTGCAGAGAAGTACGTGAAGGAGGGCTACCTGTGGAACAGCGGGATATTCCTCCTGTCAACAAAAGTCTTTTTTGAAGAACTGCAGCGCTATGCCCCTGACCTTTTCGCCGCATTCGATAACAGAGAGCCGGACTACGAAACCTTAAAACCCGTCTCGATCGATTACGGGCTCCTCGAACACTCCAAACGCGTGGCAGTCGTCCCGTTACCGGGTACGTGGAGCGACCTTGGCACGTTCCGGGCACTCTACGAGTCCCGGCAACCGGATGCTCAAGGGAACGTCGGCACGGCAGAGTACCTGTCCGCACGGAACAATTACGTGTTCGCACCCGACCGGCATGTCGGGCTGATCGGGGTCGACGACCTCATTGTCGTGGACACGGCCGACGCCCTCCTTGTCTGCGACAATAAGCATGCGGAGATGGTCAAGGCGCTCGTCGGCCGGTTTAACGACCGGAACGACCCGATCACCAAATATCACCGGCAGGTGCACCGGCCGTGGGGGTCCTACACAGTCCTCGAAGATTCAGAGTCCTTCAAGATCAAACGGGTCACGGTCAAACCGGGCCGGCAGCTCTCGCACCAGCTCCACAACCACCGGAGCGAGCACTGGGTAGTGGTATCCGGCACCGCACACGTTGAACTGGACGGGGAGACGCGTGTGTTACAAAAAGGCGAGAGCACCTTTGTCCGCAGCGGGACACGGCACCGGCTTAAAAACACCGGGACCGTCCCGCTCGAAGTGATCGAAGTCCAGCTCGGGGACTACCTCGGTGAGGACGATATCGTCCGGTTCGAGGACGATTACGGAAGGAGATAAAGTCCCTTTTTTGAGATCCCCCTCCGGTATAAAAATTCTCTTTGTACAATTTTTAAAAACAAATGCCCTGAGTCCTGTCGACGGTTTTTAAAAAAATTTCGCCGGTGAAAGCCCCGCGCCCGGCTGTGCAGGTTTCAACCCGCCTGTTCTCGTTATTTCTCCAGGCATCTCATCGGGAATCCTCTTCTCCCTTCGGCCTTTCTGTCATGATGCCGGTAAGTATCACATACAAAAAAGACTGCTCCTGTCCCGGTTCTGCCGGTTGCCGGGACCTGAAGAAAAGATTTGTCGTACTATCTGTTCCTGATTTGACCAAAGTCCCGCAGATGCACCAGAACGGGCCAAAAACAAGTTAAATAAACTATAAATCCTCCGTGCGTGATGGGAAAGTGTGTGAATCATGGAGAACGATCCCGTCGTATTTCATGGCGACCTGCGGCAGCTGCTGGAAAAAGTTGAGACCGGCGAGATTATCCCTAAGCTGCAGGCCTCGCACGCTCCCATGTGCAAATTTTTTACCGCATACTACGTCATCAGCGGCATCCGGCACGTTGTCCCCCTCGTGCACGGTCCAACCGGATGCCCACTCTACATGTCCGACTTTGTCAGGACCCGGGAATGCTGCGAGATCCGCGGCGTCCCGCTCGAACCCACTGCCTGCACTGCCCTTGACGAAAGCCATGTCATCTACGGGGGCGAGGGAAAACTCCTGGAAGCAGTAAAGGAAGCATACGCAAAGTACCACCCCGACCTCATCGTTATCCTCTCCTGCTGCTGTTCCGGGATCATCGGCGACGATGTCGAAAGCATCGCCCGTGAGGCAGAGAAGCTGGTCGGCTGCAGGGTGCTTGCACTTAAAAGCGAAGGCTTCGGCGGCGACTTCAGGAGCGGCTACGAGGACGCGTTCAAGCTGATTATGGAGCTGATGGAGCCCCCGGAAAAGAAGATGAAAGGGACGATCAATATCCTCGGGGCCCGCTGGGGGCCGTCCCCCACGGAGTTCAACTGGGACATGGACGAGATCGAACGGCTCCTTTCTGAGATTGGGATAAAGATAAACGCCATCATCGCGGGAGGGTGCACCGTTGAGCAGATAAAACATGCCCGGGAGGTCGAACTGAATGCATCGTGGTGCTATGACTGGGGGCAGAAGCTGGGCGACCTGATGCAGGAACGATTCGGCATCCCCTACAGCAGGACCGGGCAGCCCTACGGGCCTGAGGCAACAAAGGAATGGCTGCTCGGCGTTGCGACTCCTCTTGGCATGGAAGCAGAAGCCCTCGGGGTGATCGGGCGGGAGATGAAGGAGGTTGAGCCCGACCTTGCCTACCTGCGGCAGGCCCTGTCAGGAAAAACGGCAATCATCGAGATATCGGAATTTCCCGGGCCGATCCGGGCACTCTCCCTCGCACGGATGGCGGCGGAGTTCGGGGCGCATCCCGTCGTGATCAATGTCCATCCGTACACGATCAAGGAGCGGATGCCCAGCATCAAATTCATTTTAGAGAGCGGTATCAACCCGGAAATAATCTTAACAAAAGGACTTTTCCGGCTGGGAAGCTTCCGCTCGTCAAAAGAGACCGAGGACGAGCTGGAGGCGATTGTAAAAGGGTATGATAACGCGATCTTCTTTGGAAACTCCGGCCGGTTCCCTCCCTGCCCGGTAGTAAACCTGTCGCTCATGAACCCGGCGTTCCAGCCCCAGTACGGCTTTAAGGGAATTAAAAACATCGCCGCTCTCGTCAGGCAGGCCCTGGAGAACAAGGACCTCCCGCGTTCGCGCCTGTTCAGGGGGATGCTCTATGGAACAAGGACCCGGTAAAGAAACGGGCGGGGCAATACCCCCGTCGTCCGAAAAATGCACGGATCCCTACCTCCGGTGTGCCTTCAACGGCGCCGCCCAGACAGCACTGGGAGTATCCGGTTCTGCCCTGCTTGCCCATTCCCCTCAGGGGTGCGAGTACCTTGTCAACAATGCATTTGCCTCGCAGGAATGCGACTACATGGAGACCGTCACGCTG
>Ga0268277_1000877_pt1 | contig 22617 bp, 15 predicted proteins | sample saktaG_5_FD_190132 | JGI IMG/M metagenome (GOLD analysis project Ga0268277, IMG submission 190132) | Saline water microbial communities from Sakinaw Lake, British Columbia, Canada - sak_2010_1_5_50m | ecosystem: Environmental > Aquatic > Non-marine Saline and Alkaline > Saline ...
CGGCAGCAGTCCGTGCAACACGCATCGAGCGAGATGAACCGGTCATGGGGATGACTCCTTTTAGGAACGGGTACGTTTTAAATAATTGAGTAGACCTATGAAACTGTTCTGGCGGACAATGCATCCGCCACTATCTCCCGAGCGTCAACTGTTCTGAAGATGAATTGTTCTGTATTACAACAGATTGGGCCTTGTTGTCAACGCTGATTACGTTGTAACGCTCATTTCGAAGGAAGAAGGTGCCTCCCGCAACTACGGGATAGATCGATCCGTCCAACGGCAGAATGAGTTCGGCCACCGTTTCGGCGAACTCCTCATCGTTCATTGCCAGAACGAAAACCTTCTCGTCTTTCAGGCGCTTGATCTCGGCGACCGAGGTGTCGAGCGTGCGCATGCCCAGCGTGGGGTCGGGGCGTTTCTCTTCACGCTCGGTGAACGTGATCAAGATAAAGCCCGTATCGCCAATCAGATCTCCCTCGTTGACAAAAACCGACCGCCGGTCGCCGTCCTGGCTACTGAACTGGCAGAGAAATTTCCCGTTTGGCATCTTGCTTTTGCCGCGCAAGGCCAGCGGGATACGCTTGGAACTCACATGATGAACGCGCAGCAGCACATCGACCGGCGGGTGGCTCGCGGCATCACGCGGGTCGGTAGCATCCAGAAACTCGGACAAATTCGTAAAGCCGTCACCGTCGGGGTCACCGACGGCATCGCTCGGGTCGAACGGATCAAACCCGTACTGGCGCTCCCAGATGTCGAGCATGCCGTCGTCGTCGGTGTCGGGAACCGGCTCGCCGTCGAGAGGCGGTTGCTTCTCCAGACACGAGGGAAACGGGCATGTTACGGCGGTATAGGGTATCGGTCTGCCGCAGGCGACGCACCACACGCGGCGTTCAGGCACAAAAAAGCCGACGTCGGAGGCGTCCAACGCAATTTGTCTGGGCCGGACAAGCTGTTGCACGGCATTGGAATACAAGCCAATATCGAAACCCGTGCTTTCCAGGGGTCTGGGGGTAAGCGCGTTAAGCGCCACTTGATAAGCGCGCTCGTCCTGTTGCCGTTTTTCCTTGGAGCAGGTCAGCCACAACAACGAAAACAAGAGCCCCACAAGCACGACCACAGCCAGCACTTTGTCGTACTGTTCAATCAACACAGATTGATTTCCCTTTATGGCCACGGCAATCCCCTTAGAATATCTCGACCGCCAGCGTCATGCGAACCATCATGGGCGCATCCATTTCGGGTGCCGAGACCACCCGACGTTGATGGGGCGCGTCACGCATCTCCCGCCATTTCTGGGGGGGAGCCTTCACGTCCATGCCGACCTTCCGAATCTCCAACTCTTTCACCACCACAAACAGGTCGCAGACCGCAAGACGATTCAAGACGGTCAACAGCGCATCTTTCCGGGCCGTAAACTCAAACGTGAACGGTTGCTGTCCGGTCAGCGCGCGGGGATCCCGATTTTGCGCGACCGCCGGGACCGCAGCGGCGGCGGCTGCGGCGGCAACGAGTCTGGCTTTTTTTCCTGCGGGAGCCGACGGGACCTCCGGCACAGCCGCCGTCTCAAAGACGAGACGCTGGACCTGACGCAGGGCGATGATGTTGGATGCGAACAGTTCCTGGCACAGCCGCCGTATCAGCTCAAACTGAACCACCAGTTTTGGAACGTCGGCAGCATCCGGCATCTTCTTGTCTCCTGGAATGTAGGCCTCAAAACCGAAGGCAAACCCGTCGGGAACGATCCGCGTCCCGCCCTCTGTCTGCGCCTGGGAGAGTTCACGGATTGCAGGTTGCAGCACCTGCAGCTTGAACTGCGAGGGAGAAAGCCGGGTCTCCACCTGAAAAGCGGCGCGCTGCGTTTCAACAAAGTTGGTCTTCCATGCCGTCAGATACTGCGCCTCCTCCCGGATCAACGCCGCATGGATTTCCGAGGGGAATATCCGCTCATTGTAAATATACTCGAGCCGCTGACGCGTGTTGTCGCGCCGTTGGGCCACTTCCTCCGTTCGCGACAACGCCGAGCTCAAGACGATCCCGCTGCAGACGAGCACGCCGACCATCGCCACGCACAACCCAACCCCCACAACTTGTTTTATCTTCATGTTTATCCGGGCCTCATCTACGTATTCGGTGCCAAGGCCGCCTCCACCACAAATCCGCGTATCGCGCCGTCCGACTCCTCGCGCTCGCTGGTGATCTTCACGCCGTCGGCCACGAAAACAGACCGCATCTTCAACTGATCCCGGAACAATTCCACGGCCGTCGCGCGCGACTCGTTTTTGCTCTCCAGTTCCTTCAGGCGATCCGCCCAGCCGCGACCCGACACCCGTACCTGGGTCAACTCGCCCTGCGCATTGCGGACAGGCTCGATGGCCGTCAGCCACATCCCGGGATAGAGGCACTCCCGTATCGCGTCCATCATGCGCACCAATTGCACACGGCTGGCAATCCTGACGCGCACCGCATCCGCTTCAGATTGGATGACTGCAAAATCGTGTTGCGCAGCCGCGAGCACCTTCTTTTCTTCCTCCAATCGCTTCAGGCGCGTGGCCACATGCTGTTCCTGCCGTTCGTAGAGTTGCAGCGTCTTTCCCGTGTAGTAGGTCCAGACGCCAGCCGTCATCACGAGACCCGCCGCCGCCATGCTGAAGTAAGGCAACCGCCGGCGGAACGTCTTGCGGCGGCAAAGTGCCGGGGGCAATAGGTTGATCTCCAATGGACACGCAAACCCGCGCCGCAAGGCCAGCCCCACCACCTCGGCCAGCAAAAAGGCGTCCCGGCCGACCTGTTCCGTGTCGAGCCGCGGATCCAGCGCCACGCGCAGGAAGGGGTTGAGATACTGGACATCCACCTGCAGCTTATCGGCGAAAAACGTATCCATGTGAGGAATCACACTCGACCCGCCGGTCAGAAAGACGCGGCTCGGAACGCTTCCCCCCTGCTGGCTTCTGTAAAAGGCGATGGAACGGCTGATCTCGGCGTGCAATCGGGTGACCACGTTTCGAACCACCTTCGACACACGTTCCGCCCGCTCGTCACCGAGCGGCGCAAAAACACCCCCCAACGCGACGATCGCGCATTCGCGCTTCAGCGCCTCGGCCTGCCGGTATCCAATCTGGAAGCTTTTTGCCAGATCCTGCGTGATGGCGTTGCCCGCCACCGGAATGCAGCGGCTGAAGAACTTGCCTTCCTCAATAAACACCAAGTTGGTCGAACGGGCACCCATGTCCACAATCATCGAACAGCCGTTAAGATCCGGATAGTTGTACCGGACACAGTTGTACAGGGCCATCGGCGCGACATCAATGATTGAGGGATTCAGGCCCGCCTCGAGCACCGAATCGACAATCTCGGTCACCGTTTCGTTCTTCGCCGCCACGATCGTGACATTCTGCTCACCCTCCGACACGCCCCCCACCAACTGGTAGTCCCACACCAGATCGGCAATCGGGAACGGCACATTCTGCTCTGCGTCGAGCTGGATCATTTGCAGCAGTTTATCCTTGGCCACGGGCGGCATCTTGGGAAACCGCGGAAAGACGAGTTGCCCCGAAACCGCCATCATCAGCGGTGCCGGCCGAATTCCCCGGACGCTCAACACGTCCTTCAGCGCCGCAATCAGGAAGGCGCTCGATGCCGATTCGCTTTCGGGATCAACGCCGAAATCGCCAAACCCGTAATTCAACAGAATCGGAACACGCCCATGCCTGACGGAAAACTCCGCCAGCGCCAACTTGCCGGCACCGACATTCAACGCGAGCATATGGTTTGACCCGAACACTACTTCACAACCTCGTAATCATCCATGTTGATCAGTGCAAAGGGCGTCTTGGAGCGCTCCAACAGTCCCTCGCGCCGCGTGACGATCGGACTGTCTACGATCCGGGGGTCCTTCCACCAGTCCGCATCCGGAAGCTTCTTGTCCGACACCTCGGACCTGCTGTCCAGCAACGTCTCGCCCTGGTAAACCTCCACTGCGATCGCCACGGGTTCACCGAATCGGGCGAGCGTGTTCGGTGCCAGGATGACACAACTCGTATGGTCGCCCGCTTGAATGTCGATGTAGGTCACCCGGAGTTGGAAGAGGTTGTACGCGTCCTTACCGTCCGCCCCCTGCTTCCGCGTCATCACCGAATAGGTGAAATCCAAGGTGTCAAGCCACTTCGGCTCCGTCTCGTACTCGATCTCAAAAAGCGCCCACTCCAAGGGTTTGCGGTTGCGCGTACTGCGCCCCATGTTGGTCTGGAATTCCGGCGTCCGCACCATCGCCGCACGTCCCGATCTGGGCATTCTCCGAATCCGCAACACACTTTCCTTCGGGGTCGGACGTGCCGCCGATGCGCTCGGACGCACCTGCGCATCCGCACCGTCAACCGCAAGAAAAAACGAAACCACGCCTGTCAGAATTAGTAGAAATCGAAGCACGAGAACCCGTTTCATGGCCTGCCCCTCCTCAAAAAAAAGCACGATTCACCGTAGTTTCACTTTACTGTACCGGGTTTCCGCGATAACCGCAATAGAGAAAAATAAAAATAAAAAAACCGTTTTGTTGCAATTGACGCGCCCGTTGCCATGGGCTACACTATGGGCGTTCACGTGCATTCGCTAGACTCGGTTCGTCAGGTGGTACGGCCGTTCAGCGAATCGAGTGATAACGAGGAGGAGTTACTGATGATTATGCACCCATCCACGGCCCGTCTGCTACTCGGCGCCGCGCTGCTGGCGGGGACGCTTGAGGCCCAACACGCCAGTGTCATCCCGCTCTTCCAATTGAAAAACGTTCAGGGCGCCTGTTACGTTAACCGTCCCGGCGCCACCGCTTCCGAACCGGCTATCGACCACAAGGCTTACCCGTTCGGAACGTCCGTCCAGACCGAGCCGGCCGGATCGGCTGTCATTGCGTTCACGGGATCATTCACCGATGTGGACATATCGGCCGCCATGGGCAAGTCCACGGACGTGCGCGTGGACCGCGAGCCCGGTACGCCCACCAATCACATCATCTCCCTGCTTGCCGGCGAACTGCAAGTGTTTGCCGATCGGGACACACCGGAACAGGCACTGTCTGTGGCAACTCCCGACTTTTCCGTCTACGGCTTTTCCGGACGCTCGGCCGTCAAGGTCTTGCCCGCCACCGCCGATTTGATCACAACCCGGGTCGCCGTCGCCAAAGGCGGTGTGTCCATTATCGGCAACCAATTTTCTGTGGCCAACATGCGGGTCGGCTGCGCACTCCGGATCGAATCCACGCCCGACCGCAGCCTCACCCGCATCACATCAGAAGCCGGCGAAATCGTCATCACCCTCGAGAACGGGACCGATGAGCCGCTGCTGTTTAACGCTTATCCTCGCTCAACCGTTAAAATCTGGCGTGAATATGCTCCGGTCGGTGGCCGCCTGATCGTGGCGGTATTCGCCGTGGGTCCCGATGGCAAGCGTCCGGAGTGCTACGCGTTCTCCGTGGGACGGACCGGCGTGAGGTCGGTTGACGATGAGGATATCGATAAAGAAAACGCCGACCAACCGGCCGCCGACGCCTTTGTCCCCCCCCCTGCCGCATTGCCCGAAATCCCGGTTCAAGTCACACCCGCACCCGATGCCGATACCGCCTTCAAGGAGATGTTCGGCGACGCATTCGATTTCTAATCGCTCCTTTCGTCCCTGCTGTACGCTCCGGATGACCCGCGTTACCGTCCGGAGCGTCTATCTGTCGTAGCGCATTCCAGTGAATGGGAACCAACCGTGGTCATTTATCAGTTTAACCGCCTCATCCGAAACCGCTTCGTCTGGGGCGCCTTTGCCATCCTCATCGCGTTCGCCTTTGTCTCGGTTGATTCGTGTTCTACCGCGCCGGGAAGCCGTCGTTCCCAGGCCGGATCTCTCGACGGCAAGCCCGTCTCCAGCCAGACCTACCAGACACTCGAACGCTATATCCGCCAGACAGGCCGCGCAGAAACCCCTCCCCCTCCTGCCATGCTCTATACCCAGACGTGGGAACGCCTGGCGGCGGCTCAGACCGCGGCGCGGGCCGGCCTCACGGCCTCCCCCAGCCTCGTGCGGCAGGAAATCCTCGATTCCGGCGCCTTCTCCGAGGGCTTCAACTCCGACCTCTACAGTTATCTACTCCGCCAGAATCTGCAGTTGACGGAGCAGGAGTTCGAAGCCGGCCTTGCCAACACCATCACGCTGCGCATGATCGGGGCCGTCGTCGGCGCGGCCGCCTGGGTCTCGCCCATGGAGATCGATGACGCGCTCGCCAGTTACACCGACACGTTCACAGTCCGACATGCCGTCGTCTCCAACATCTTTGCGTTGGCCGATATGGCGATCGACGAGGCCGACATCGTCCGCCACTACGAAGCCCACCGGACCGAATACGCCCTCCCCGATCGCGTCTCGATCCGCTATGTCGCCGTCCCCATCTCCAATTACGTCGATGCCGTAATCGTCTCGGATGCCGATATTCGCGACTATTACGACAGCAACCCGGATCAATTCACCCAACGGAACGAGACCAACGAAACGGCCGCGACAACCCTTTCCCTGGACGAGGCGCGCCCGTCAATCGTGGAAACCCTCAAGGATGAGCAGGCTGGCGACGCCGCCTTCGCCGATGTCTGTCATGGCTTGCTGGAGGAGGCCGTCACCGATGGTCTGGACGCCGTCGCCGCCGCCCGCGACCTCATCGTCCGCGAAACCCCTCTCTTCGGCGCCGATGATTTCGTCGCCTCTGTGGAGAACGCCGCAGACCTCCGGGAAAAGGCGTTCGAACTCGACGCCAGCCAGGCTCAAACCCGCTTCAACGCCGTCCGCGGTAAAAGCGTCGTCTACCTGATCGCCGCCGCCTCCAACGAGGTGGCGCGTATCCCCGCCCTGGCCGAGGTCAAAGGCCGTGTCCTCGCCGGTGCCCGCGCCGCCGCCCGCATCGAGGCGTACTCCAAACAGATCACCACCGCGTGCGAGGAGATTACCGCAGCGGTGGCAGACGGCCAGTCCTTCGAGGCCGCCGCCCGCGCCGCCCATCTGGTCGCCACGACCAACTACACCTTCTCGGTCAACGGGGGAGTCCCCTCCGCCATCCCCGAAATCAACGCCGTCATCCGCGAGGCCGTCAAACTGCGCGCGGGCGGAATCGCCGCGAGTCCGGCCCCCCGCTTCGGACATGCCGTCATCGTCTCGGTCATCGGCCGCACGCCGGGCGACCCCATGACCGGTGCGCTTCTGCGCGGCGAAATCCGCAACGCCGTCGAAATGCGCCTTTTTCAGCCGCTCTTCTCCGAATGGTCGGCGTGGAACCTGAAGCAGTCGGACTTCGCGCCGACCCCCGGCACCGAGCCCGTCGTCACAACCTGGGACGACGAAGACGACACGGAATGATGGGAAGGGAACATGCGCTTTCTTAAAGAGTTGACACGGGGGATTGTCAAGGAGAACCCGATCTTTCGCCTGGTGCTCGGCATGTGCCCGACCCTGGCGACCACCTCGTCGCTTGAAAATGGCCTCGGCATGGGCGTGGCGGCGACCTTTGTCCTGGTCGGATCGAATGCGGTGATCGCCTCGCTCCGTTCGGTGATCCCGGCCAAAATCCGAATCCCCTGCTATATCGTCGTGATCGCCACTTTTGTCACCGTGGTAGACCTGTTGATGCAGGCGTTCACCCCGGCGCTCGCCACCAGCCTCGGCATCTTCATTCCGCTGATTGTCGTCAACTGCATTATTCTCGGCCGCGCGGAGGCCTTCGCCGCCAAAAACTCGGTTTTGTATAGCGTGGCGGACGGCATCGGCATGGGCGCCGGATTTACGCTCGCGCTGGCGATCATCGCCTCGGTTCGCGAGATCATCGGAAACGGCTCTCTGACGGTCTGGGGCGACTGGGCCTATACCGTCCATCCCAACACGCTCACCTTGGCCATCCTCCCCGCGGGCGGCTTCATCACCCTCGGCTGCATCCTCGCGTTCATCAACCACATCCAGGCCCGAGCCGCGGCCGCCACCGGTAAAACCGCCCCTGCCCCGCTGGATCTTGATTGCCGTCACTGCGTCATCTGCAGGCTGGCAGAGTAGGTGCCCTTTTTTAGGATTATCCGAGCGATCGACGCGCATTCGCTTCGGTGAGGGCGGCGAGTTCGTCGACCGGAATGTTGCGAATTGCGGCGAGCGCCGCGATGACGGCGACCAGATTGGCGGGGTGGTTGGGACCGGGGTCTGCCGGAGTAGCCGGGGCGGGCAATCCGGGACAAGGCATGCCGCCGCGAGGAAAGAGATCCGGGCTGTCGGTCTCGACGAGGAGACGATCAGCCGGCGCGGCGGCGGCGGCGGCACGGACGCGGGTGGCGGTGGGATTGCAGAGGATTCCGGAAAACGAGACGTATCCGCCGCGAGCGATCCAGTCACGCAGGATGTCGCGCGAGCCGCCGAAACTGTGTGCGACGGGAGCGGGGAGGCGATCGGCGAAGGGACGGAACGCGGCGAGCAGCGCGCCCCAGGCGCACGCGCCGTGCAGCACCACCGGCCGGCCGCGGGCGGCGGCGATCTCCAATTGGCGGGTCAGCACCGCGCGCTGCACCTCCGGCGGCACCCCGGTGCGAATGCCGTCCAAACCACACTCACCCACCACTGCCGTCGGATGGGCCTGAAGCCGGGCGTCGAGACCGTCGGCCCAGTCTGCCGAAAGGGCGCCTGCAGACCAGGGGTGCACCCCGAAGGCGGGCACAACCCGCAGGGGCGCGCACGACACGGGATCACCCGCGAGCGCGGAAACCGCGTCCCAGTCGTCCGGCGCGGTGCCGCAGCAGCAGAGCCTCGAGACCCCCGCACGTTGGGCCGCTTCCAACACGGCGGCACGACAGGGGGCGAGGCGCGGATCCTGAAGATGGGTATGGGCGTCAAACATGGCGTGCGGTCACAATACCCGCTCCAGCAACGCGGTCGGCACCTCAACGCCGGTTTTGACGGTTCCGATGCGAATGGGAAGGGCAAAGCGCACCGTCCCCGCAGCCCGTTTCTTGTCGAGCCGGATCGCCTGGAGACAGGCGTTGCGATCAAGACCGGGCGGCGGGGTGATGGGAAGTCCGAGCCCGCTGAGCACCTCCGCGAGCCGATCGGAAAGACCCTTTTCGGCCAGTCCCATGGCTTCCGCGATGCGCGCCTCGGCGACCATGCCGATCGCCACGGCCTCACCATGGCTAATGGAAAAATGCATGGCTTGCTCGACACCATGACCGATCGTATGGCCGAGGTTGAGGGCGGCGCGCACCCCTTTTTCGTAAGGATCCTCGCAGATCGTGCGGACTTTGACCGCCATGGCGCGCGCGACAAAGGCGGCGTCACCGCGAATCGCATCCAGCCGACCCGCCAACCGGGCGCAGGCGTCGAAAAGCGCAGGATCGTCGATCACACCGTGTTTGACAACCTCCGCGAGCCCCGAGCGGAGTTCGGCTGCGGGGAGCGTGGCCAACGTGGCGGGGTCGACCAGAACCAGTAGCGGCGAATGGAAGGCACCCACGAGATTCTTGCCTTCGGAAAGATCGGCGCCCGTCTTGCCGCCGAGGGACGAGTCGGCCATCGCGAGGAGGGTCGTCGGCACAACGGCCCACCGGACGCCGCGCAGCCAGGTCGCGGCGGCAAAACCGGTCAGATCACCCACCACGCCGCCGCCGAGGGCGACGAAGAGCCCGCCGCGATCGACCCCGGCAACCCGCGCCGCCTGCCAGATTGCCTGGACCGTCGCGAGCGTCTTGTGCGTCTCGCCTGCCGGAAGAATGGTCAGCGCCGGCGAGAAGCCTGCGGCACGCAACGACGTGATGACCGTCTCGCCATAGAGTGGCGCAGTCGCGGTGTCGGCCACCACGAGTGCCGGGCCGGGGGGATGCGCCGCCGCCAACAGGGATCCGACGTCGGCGAGTATCCCCGTTGCGATGCGGATATCGTAGGGATCTCCCATGCCGCTGACATGGTACCTGCCGAGCACAATCTGAAGGTTTCGGATATGGACCCGGGGCAATGCGTTCGTCACCGCAAGTTGCAGGGCGAACGAATCGTAGTGCGATTTGCGGCGCTCCAGCAACGCAGCGAGTTTTGCCTCGGGACGCAGGTCATCGTGGGCGAGAAGCGGTCGGCTTCCGGGTTGGGAGGCGGTGCGGAAGGCAAGTGTCGCGGCTGAAGCGCGCAGGCAGACGACCCGTCCGGAGGCTTCTGCGCAGGTGCGGTTGGCGTCGGCCAGCAGGGCGCCGGCGCCGAGGGCGACGACGGCCGACGGCGCCGCGCAGACCGCTTGGAGCGCCTGAGTCTCGCGGATGCGGAAACCCGGCTCCCCCACCGACACGAAAATCTCGGGGATGGTCTGGCGTGCGGTCTTGACGATCCGTTCGTCGAGATCGACGAACGGGAGCCCCAGCGTGTCGGCGAGTCCACGCCCCAGCGTCGATTTGCCAGAACCCGGGGGGCCATAAAGAAAAATGTGTGCGGCGGTCTCTGTTCTAGTCATGGGCATGCCGGCCAAAAGATCTTCGGTTCTGAAGAGAGGCGGATTGTGGCGACATCGAGGGACCGGAGCTTCTCAAAGCGGGGCCGGATTTCGTCAAGCGAATCACCCCCGAGCTTCTCGAGGAGGACCCGGGCGATCACGAAGCAAACCGCCGCTTCGAGGACAACCACGGCGCGGGGAACGGGACAGGTGTCGGAACGCTCATACGCGGTGGCCGAAGCGGCCCCGTTAGCGGCGAGGTTGACCGACTCCTGAGGCGTGATCGTCGTGGGGATCGGCTTCATGGCAGCGCGGATGAGAATCGGTTGACCGGTAGAGATGCCGCCCTCGATCCCGCCGCAACGGTTGGAGCCCCGGATGATGCAGCCTGCCTCGCAGCGAATCGCATCCTGCGCACGCGTGCCGCTGCGGGCGGCATTGGCAAACGCATCGCCGATCTCGAACCCCTTCATGGCGGGGACGCCCATCACGGCGGCGGCGAGGCGGCTGTCGAGGCGATCCTCCCACGTGGCGTACGAACCGAGGCCGGGCGGGCAATTGAGCGTCACCACCTCGATGACGCCTCCCAGGGTATCGCCATCCTGCCGCGCCCGAAGAATCGCCGCATCGATCGCCTCTGACGCGCGGGGGTCGGGGCAGGAGGTCGCGGTAGCGCGGGCGTGGCTGATCCGCTTTTCGAACGAGACGTCGTCAAGACAGGCCGTGATGCCGCCGATGGCCGTCACGTAACCGCCAACCCGGATGTCGAACGTTTCGAGCAGGGCACGACACACCGCGCCGGCGGCGACGCGGGCGGCGGTTTCACGGGCCGAGGCGCGCTCGAGGGCATAGCGGAAGTCGTCAAACCCGTATTTGATCGCGGCGGCGAGGTCGGCGTGTCCGGGACGCGGGATGGTGAAGGCCGGCACGGCGCGGCCCTGCCAATGGGCATGGTCGCGGTTGACAATCTGCAGGGCGATCGGCGAGCCGGTGGTGCGACCATTCATGACTCCGCCGAGGATGCGGGGAATGTCGTTCTCCATCCCCTGCGCCAGTCGCGGTCCCGTGCCACTACCGGTCTGGCGACGGCTCAGGTCGCGCGAGAGGGATTCCTCGGTGATTGCAAGGCCGGCGGGAACGCCTTCCAACACGGTCGTCAGACAGGGACCGTGCGATTCCCCGGCAGTCATAAAACGTAGCGCCATGATCATTCTCCCTTCGTGCGTGCCGGACAGCGGGCATGAAACCGTTCGAACCGACAACCCGGAGTTTAGGACAAGCCCATCCCGCGGTCAATCATCCAATTCCGGACTACTTGCCCACAGGCTGCGGCGCCGTGCGAACGGCGCGAAAACCGATGCTCTTGTTGCGCTGGTGGCCCGCGACGACCGCGTTCCTGCGGGACGATGTGCGGATGCTTTTATCGGATCCGCCCCGACTCCCGATGCCGGACGATTCATAGGCTTCCCCACCTTCTTTGCGTTCGGCAAAGCTCCATCCGTCAGGGACCGACGGCGTACCCGTCCCGTGCGTACCCGCAAAACCGCGTCCGGCGGGACTCCCGACCGTCACCACCAGTTCGGCCAGATTGCCGCTGAGTTCCATGATTCCCCAATACGAGGCGCCCGCGCGGACGCGGTCGCTTTCCGGCGTGGCGAAGATCCCCACACGCAACGGGCCCCGCGCCTCTTCGGGTATCGTGTCCTCCGAACCGTCCCACAACGCGTTGCCGTAGGTCGCATCCGGGCCGTTGGCGCCCGACCACACGACGGCCTCGTCGGGCTTGCCGGCCGACAGCAGCGTATACCCGCCGCTGCCCTCTTCCATGCCGGCAACCCGGTCGGTTCCCCAGGCGCACTCGTTCGTAACCGGCTTAAGCGGTCCGCGGCAAGCCTTCTCGTACTCCAATTCCGTCATGGGCCGCAATCCCGCCCACGCCGCGAATGCCAAGGCGTCGCTCAGGTCCAGATAATTACAGGCCACGTCGGGCAGGGACGTCATCGGCGGCCCGCCGTCGCCGGTGATCGCATAGCGAAAGTTAGGCCCCAGAGGATCTGGCTTGAAAAAATGGGCGCCGGGGTTGGCGATCGTGTTCAGAAACGCCACATACTCCCCCTGCGTGATCTCGTGCTTCATGCAGTAGAAAGCTCCATATCCTTTCGGAAAAGCGGCGGACAACGTACGCGGCTGGTCGCTATTGAAATCATCAATCAGGCCCATCCCGATCCCGTCGTGGTTGTTCAAGACCGTCGCCGCCTCCCCGCCGATGGGCATCCCGCCTTCGCCTGTAATCCGAAACGGACGGATGCTGTCCCCGGCCGAGAATTGTCCCGCGACACTATCCTCCGACTTGCCGAGCGGTGCCCATTCCCAGTCGTTGGAGGAAACAGCCCAGAACGAACTTCCAGCCGCGACAGGTGTCGCGCCGTCACCGGCCCAGAACGGACCCTCGGGCACGGATACCATCATGATCGCGTGCACCTGAATCTCCACGCGGGCGGCGCCTAGCAGCAGACGCTCAAATTCACTCCCCCCGGCGGCGGGATTCACGTCGAACATGTCGCCCCCTTCGCCTGCTTGGCCGATTCCGACCTTGCTGCCCGCGCCGGTCAGCCACCGCGTCAACTTCTCGTTCGCCGTCATCACGCTGGCGAGTTCCGGGATGCCGTCCGCGGCATGCATCCAGCGCAGGGACACGCCTTTCCAATTGTTCGCGCCGTGTCCGACAGCGTCCCGATAAATGAACGCGCCGGCACCGGTTTTGCCCTCGGCGGAAAGGGCGACGTCCAGTGCCGCGCCGGCGGGCACGGTATGATGCGCACGCGTTGGCGACAGCGTCGCTTGCGACCAGTCGCCGACGCCGGGCTTCCGGATTTTGACGAACACCCAGGCCGCATCCCAGTTCTCGACCGACAGCGTTCCGGTTCCGCCGTGCTGGTCCTCGCCAACCGTCCAGGCCGCCCGCCAGGAGTGGTCCCAGGCGATATCGAACGCGATGACGGCCGCGCCGTGGGTTCCGGATGGCTCGCACGTCACATTCCGGACCCGGATGCGGTCCGCCTTTCCCGTGCCTTTGAAGCGCGACTCCGCGTGGTCATCCGCCGCAGCGGCTGACATGCCGACCAGCAGCAATGCGGCAAGCGCCAGCCGCGCCACACGGCACGTGCTCCCGGCCCCGTGACGTGCCCCATTCCGTACATTCAGTCTTTGCTTTTTCATCGCAATCGTCCCTCTTGTGCGCCGCATCACTGCGGCGGATCTGCCGGATTGACTTTCCGGTGCCACAGGTTACTTCCCCTCCGACTCCATGTTCAGTATCAGCCCCTCAACCTCCCGGGCGTCCTCTCCGGTCTCCCGGAAGGTTACAAAAATCTGGCCGGGTTGGGCGGATTCGTCATTCTTCGACCGACATTCCACCAGCAGCGTATTGGTGCCCTTGCGCATATGAAAACCTGTGGCGGGCTTCTGGGCCTCACGAGTGGAGTCGAACACGACCTCGCTGTTGAACCAGACGCGCACGGAAAAATCGACCTTCTTTCCGGATGGCAGCACGGCCTGTCCCCACGGGATCTCGTGGTGGACGTCGATGAGCACCTCGCGCGCGACGGGGGCCGTCACCCGCGTCGCCGCCAGCGCGCATGAACCGCGCGTCGGCAACGCGCCCTGCTCACCGACCGGAATGAACCCGCCATAAACGACAGGCGTCCATTCCTTCGGCCGGGCACCGGCCTTGAAGACGCTGTTGTCATCGACAAAAGCGTCCACGCTGATCGCATCGCCGATGACATCGAGGCCGCCCGGATCAGACATCAGGCTGTCGCCCCCGAGCGCCGGACCCGCTTGGATACGCCGGGAGATCCACCACCGCGACTCGCTACGCAGCTCGGCAGCCACTTCGCCGCTTTGCGGGGCGTCGTCTCCGAGTGTCACGGTATAGGGAATCAGGCAGGCCCCGGACGCGCGGAAGCTCTGCCGCGGCACGGGAAACGACACCTGCGCCTGCTTGCCGGCCCCCATCTCAAGACGCCGCTCCGGCTCAGGGATCGCCAGACCCGGCGGCGGCTGCAGCGTGATCGCCAGCGTGTGAACCCGATCAGTGGCGTTGGTGATGCGCACGCTCACCGTCCCCCCGGCCAGCGAGCTGATGACAAACGGTGCGACGCCTTCCAGTGGACACCCCAGGGACTTTTCGGCCAGCACGACGCCTTCGGGCGTCGTAATCCGGAATGGCACACCCGGACCCGAGCGGGCACGGCTCGCATCCTTGCGGGTCAGCGTCGTCAAGATCTTGAACGGCGTCGCACCCGTGGGCGTTGCCGTCAGCGAGAGCACTCCGGCACCGCCCTGAAAACAAGACTCGGGAAGCGGCGAACTCAGGACGACCTGTTGCGGCTGGTCAGCGATACTCTGAAAACTGCCCGTGAGCTGCAGAATGCTGATGTCGAAACCGCGCAGATCGGGCAGCGGCTCCAACGCGAGCACCGAGCCATCCCCCATGCCGGAATCCGCGCCCAGTACCACAACCTGATCCTCCCCTTTCGGCGCCGTGCGCACGCACCGGAAGGAGCAGTAGGGCCGCCGCCGGGGATCCGCGTAGCCCGCGTAGAGGCGATCGGACAAGCGTGATCCGGGCATGCTCATCCCGCCGCCCCGGAAACCGGCGCCGACCGCGTCCTCCTGCGGCCAGTCTGCAGGCAAGGTCCAGGTGCCCCGACCGTGCGTGCCCTTGAACCCGCGCCCTTCGGGATTGGCTACCGTGACCGCACGATCCGTATGGCGCCGGTGCGCGGGCCATTGCGCGCCCGGCCCGGCCCCGCCCGGGAATGACGTGATATTCCAGTAAGACGGGCCTGTCTCCTCCGGAACGGGATCACGCGGCCCGCGACAGGCTTTCTCAAATTCCAGCTCGCTCATCGGCCGCAATCCGGCCCAGGCCGCATACGCCGCGCCGTCCGCCCAAGACATCCCGTGAAAATCCCGGTCCCACGTGCCAGCCGGGTTCCAACGGCCCTGGGCATGTATCTCCACCGTGAAGGGATCCTGTGCGGGATCGGAGGTGCGAACGATGCGCATCGGCTGCGTTCCCGCATGGTTGTACCAGACGTAGTAGGGCTTGATGGCGGGAACATGATACCGGTCGGCCACCTCCGCTGGCAGCGTATTCAAAAAACCCGTGTACTGGGCATAGGTGACATTAAACATCATGCAGTAGAAACCCGCATAGCCGTTTGGAAACGTCGCCGGAATCTCCCCACCGTCCTCCGGTTGGGCGCCCTTTCGCGCCCACAGCCGGCCATCCTGCCGGCCGGTTGGAATCGCGCCCGGTCCCATCACGCGGTAAGGCCGGGTGTGCTGGCTGCCGTCGGTATACGTGTAGAACCGGTTCCACTCCGTCCCGCCCGAACCCAAGGTGAACGGGCCCTCGGCCACATAGGCCATCGCGATGGCGAAGGACCGCACGGTCACCTTCGTGTCCTTCGTGATTCCCGTGTTGGCGGTGAAGTCCCAAACCACCGTGATATTCTCCGCCCCTCCCGAGGAATCGCGCCCCTTCGCAGGCAGCACAAACAGGCCTGTGAACCCGTCCTCGCCGTCCGGCACAACGAGCTCAATCGCACTGTTATCTCCTGCGCTGTAGCCCTTGGGGTTCACGACCCGATCAGCCGCCAAACGAACCGTCTGCCATTCCGAACGGCCCTCTGCCTGCACCTTGAAGAAGACCCACGCTCCCCCGCGACTGACCTCGTTGCGCCAGCCGCCGAATGCCAGGTTGAAATGGATGTTGGCGGTTGTGGTGTCACGGGACGAAACCCGCACATCGCCGGCCCACGGCACGTACAACGCCCGCGCCGTCCCGGCGCCAAATAGCACCCAAACGGCGAGCAACCACGCGCACACTCGGACCGCGCGCGGCAGATAACGAATGTCCTGTAACGGTGTCTTCATTCCGCATTCTCCTCGTTTTTCACGCCCATCCTGGGATGCCAGTATTCAGCGCGGGACCTCGACCAGTTCAAGGTCATCAAACCAGGCGTCTCCGCCGCCATCCACCACCAGGCCGGGCAAGGCGAACGGATCACCCGCAATCGGGGTGAATGTGATTTCCAAACGTGTCCAATCGGTGTCGCCGGTCAGAAAGTCAGACTGGCGCGTGCGGCGCACATCGTTCCAATTAAAAAACACCTCCCGGATCCGCAGGTGGGCGCCAGGGCCGGTAACCCCGCGCGTGCGCACCCAGGCGCTGAGCCGGTAGCGTTTGGAGGAGGCGACATGGATGGGCGTGCCGCCATGCACGGGTTGCGCCTCCGCGCCACCCCGAATGCGAATCGAATGCGTCCCGGAGTGGCCGATTGAGCGGTCCAGGCTCGCGCCGTGTCCCTGTCCCCAGATGCAGCCATTATACAGGGTACCTGCGGGAACGGGCGTCTCAAAGTCGTTGACGATGCCCTGGCGGAAGCCGATGCTGCCGTCGTTTCTGCCCGCCGGCAGCATGGTGCGGGCGGCGTCCTCCAGTTCCTTGGCGACCGGCAATGGCAGACTCAACAGCCGATAAGCCGCCGCGATGTGATACCGGCCGTCTGCCGCTTGTTTCCGGGGCGGCAATCCGATGAAGTGCTGGTCATACCAGACGCTGCACGTGATCATCGCGGTGCCGGGCGTGGACTGGAGGATCTCGACAAACGGGTTCATGTCCCGTTCGGCCACAAACCCGAGAAATCCGCCGTCGGGCATATCAGCCCACGCCGCTCCGGCCGTATGCAGCATCGAGAGCGGGTTCTGGTACATGAAGCACACCGCGCCGTCCCGGCGGGTCCAGATGCACTTCTGATACCGTTTGCTCGCGTCGCGGGAGTCGGCCACATGGCCGGGCAGCAGGTTCGCATACTCGAACCGCGCGGGACTGTCCTGTTGCATCTCGAAGTCACAATCCAAGACGTAACCGAGCACGGGATCGAAACGGAGGGTGAAGGCGTGGGTCATGCGCGTGTTGCCTTGAAACGCCTCGGTGTAGCGCAGATGAAGCGTCCCTCCCCCGTCATCCGTGTTCCACTCCATCGTCCCCCGATTCGACCAAGTCCCCTGGGGCACAAGGGTGAGACGGGCACCCCTGAGCGTAGACCAATGGTACTCGGTTGGCATGTCGTAATCCACCCGCGCGCCGGCGGCCGGCGGGAAGAACCTGAGCATCTCGATCTCACCGAACGCCAGATTCAACACGCCGACCTTCTGCTTGCCGTCCATGATCCAGAAGAACGAATTGCGGCGCCGCCGGTCCCGGACGGGTACGATCCGGAAATCGGGCTGGTGTGCGAACCGAGGGAGGCTTGCGTAAGACCGGGCGTTCTCGATAAAGGTCTGCAGCCCCGCGCCCTGCCGCTTCGCGGGCACGGGAGCTGCAAACACCCTCAGCAGGGGGGTCCGCTCGCGCGGTTGATCCGCCGTCTTTATCACCACGCAACCGGCTCCGGCGCACGCCAGCAGAACCATCACGGACCAATGGGCAATCCGGCATTCTCCGCGCATCGTTCACCCTCCGGTTGACGGTTCGCTTGCTGTCCGCCGTTTAATCGGTGCAGCAGCAGCCTTTCCGACACGCGGTCTTCTGATTCTTCGCAGCGGCCGCCAGGCGCGCCTTCAGCGCGGCAAGCTCCTGCTTGAGCGCGTTTGGAATCCGACTGCCGAACGTGGCATAGCTCGCCTCGACCGAAGCGATCTCCTGCTGCCAGCCCGCAATGTCCACGGCCAGCAATTCCTTCAGGTCTGCCGCCGTCACATTCGAACCGACCAGATCCATCTCCTTCGGCGAAGGCATGATACCGATCGGCGTCTCGACGCCCTTGGCCTTGCCCTCGATCCGATCGCAGATCCACTTCAACACGCGGCTGTTTTCGCCAAAGCCGGGCCACAGCCACGTGCCATCCGGTGTTTTGCGGAACCAGTTGACGAAGTACACCTTCGGCAGTTTCGCCACGTCGGTCCGCAACGGCATGGTGAGCCAGTGCATCAGGTAGTCAGCCACGTTGTAACCGCAGAAAGGCAGCATGGCCATGGGGTCGCGGCGGACCACGCCAACCGCGCCGATATTGGCCGCGGTGGTCTCGGAGCCGGCAGCCGAACCCATGAACACCGCATGCGTCCAGTTCAACGCCTCGTTCACCAGCGGAATCGTGGTGGGACGGCGGCCTCCGAACAGGATGGCGCTGATCGGCACGCCGGCGGGATCTTCCCACTCCGGCGCGATGACCGGGCACTGACTGGCCGGAGCGGTAAAGCGGGCGTTAGGATGCGCCGCCTTGACCGTCTTGCCGTCCTTGTCCTTCAGGTCCGGCGTCCAGTCGTTCCCCTTCCAGTCGATCGCATGCTGCGGCACGGGCACACCCATGTCCTCCCACCAGATGTCGCCGTCATCCGTGAGGGCGCAGTTGGTGAAGATGGTGTTTCTGGTGATCGTGCGCATGGCGTTCGGATTGGAGTTCATCGAGGTGCCGGGCGCCACACCGAAAAAGCCCGCTTCGGGATTGACCGCGTAGAGGCGACCGTCTTCACCAATGCGCAACCACGCGATGTCGTCGCCGACCGTCTCAACGGTCCAGCCGCTCAGCGTGGGCTCCATCATGGCCAGGTTGGTCTTGCCGCAGGCGCTGGGGAACGCGGCACAGATGTAATGCGCCTTCTTCTCAGGCGAGGTGAGCTTGAGGATGAGCATGTGCTCGGCCATCCAGCCCTCGCGGCGGGCCAGAACCGAGGCGATGCGCAGCGCGAAGCACTTCTTGCCCAGCAGGGCGTTGCCGCCGTAACCGGACCCGTACGACCAGATCGCGCCTTCCTCTGGGAAATGGACGATGTGCTTCTTCTCGATCGGGGCGCACGGCCAGGTGCTGTCCTTCTCCCCCTTCTTCAACGGCGAGCCAACCGAGTGCAGACACGGCACATACGTGCCATGCTCACCCAATGCCTTGAGGACCTTCGCCCCGACGCGGGTCATAATGTGCATGTTGACCACGACGTAGGGTGAATCGGTGATTTCGATGCCGATCTTGGTCACGGCCGCGCCCAGCGGGCCCATCGCGAACGGGATCACATACAGCGTGCGTCCCTTCATGCACCCCTTGTACAACGCGCGCATTTTAATCTTCATCTCTTCGGGGTCACACCAATTGTTCGTCGCCCCCGCCTCGTCCTTGCTCGTGGAACAAATATACGTGCGATCCTCCACGCGCGCCACATCCGAGGCGTGCGAACGGGCCAGGTAGCACCCCGGACGCTTCTTCGGATTGAGCTTGGTGAAAACTCCGGCCTTGACCATCAGGGCGCACAGCTCGTTGTATTCCCGCTTCGAGCCATCCCACCACACCACCTTGTCCGGCGTCGTCAGCTTCGTAACCTCCTGAACCCAGGCGATCAATTTTTGATTCTTGGTCGGAACGCGCATCGTGTCTTCTCCCTTTCGGTTAACGGCCTCTTGTTTCCGCACGACTCGTGTGCGGCAGACGGCATAAGAAATGACGGCAAATCATATCGAATGTTTTCGCGCCGGGCAAGCCCAAAAAAACGTAAAGGGTCAGTTAGTCAGTTAGCAGATGAAAAGAAAATTGAAAGTGGAATATTGAAAGCTGAAACGCCCAACATCCAACGCCCAACAGAGACGCTGGCTCGGGGAAAACGATCTCAGAATGGAGGGCGCCGAGTCGACCGACTGAGTTCAATGGGCGTTTCGTTGAACAGCACGCATTATTTCATGCAAAAGGGCTGCAGGGGCCCGCACGTGTGGGGTTCCCTTCCTGTTTTCCTGATTTCCAAATAAACGAGGCTCTTGCAAAACCTCCGGTTTGTGCAAGCGGAGGGTTCAGGGTTCGGGGTTCAGGAGGCGTTTCCGGCCTGAACCCTGGCATCCTGAACCCGGATTCCCGTTGCTTCCAAGGGGTTTGCAAGCGCCTCAAACATAAAAACGCGATTCCCCGACGTGTGCCAATACGTGCCTCGTCTTGGCTATTTTCTCTGACACCCCCAATAACTGACCCGCGGATCGGGCCGGACATTGCACAGCCTCAGTTGCATTCCCATGAAAGCGGGCCACGCACTTTTTCCATCCGGTTCGGCTAAGGAAAGGGCTTTCTTGCACCTCTCCATCATCCTGCGGCGCGGCGGGACGCCGACGCCCTACCTCGCGCGTTGCGCCTTTCCCTGAGCCCTGAACCCTTCTCGTCTGGATCGGCTGGCTCCAGTGGATACGCGCCAACGGTTTTGGCTTCCCCGCCGACCCCATCCTCCACCCCCTCTCCGAAAACATCGGCCTCATAGACGCGATCGTGGACGCGGCATCCCCGCCGCGTGAGGAAGGGCGCGGCGAGGACGCCGCGTCTACGCCGCCACCCCCCGATTCCCGACGCCCGATTCCCGATTCACCGTGATTGCCGACGCCGCACGCGACTTGGTGCAGAAACGCGACCGCTGAATCAATTCCGAAGGCGCGTCAGCCGCCGAACTGAAGACCCGCACTCTGACCAAGCTCTACAACGCCCGCCCACGCCACGCTCGACGACACCCCCGCGCAAGTCAGCCTCGACGGCCCCGGCGGTGTCATGACCGCCCTCCCCATCGGCGACTTCCGCCATTTGATCCGCTACCCGCTCCTCCCGGACGCCCCCACGCCGCTGACCCTGCACCGCAGCGGCCTCGACGACCTCAACGGCAGCGTGCTCTGGCGCGCGCTGGAGATCGGCGTTGCGCCCGACACGCAGATCCGCCTCGGCGAATCGGTCATCCTCTCCGCAACCAACAGCATCGCCGGCGAGCTCGTCATCACGGTCACCGACGCCGCCGGCGCCGTCTTTGCCGAACACCGAACCCTGAACCCTGAACCCTGTTCCCTCCCCGTCCTCTTCGACCAAGCGGGAACCTTCACCGCGATTGCCTCGCTCGACGGCATCTCCTTCGCCAGCCTCGTCATCACCGTGACGCAGGTCGACCTCCAAGGCCCGATCGCCTGCCAGATCGGATATCGCCGCGAGAAGGAAGTGCTGATCTACGGCCCCGCCTCCGCCGTGTTCTTCACTGCCAACGACCCCACGCTGATGGAAGTCAGCGTCAAGGAGACTACCGCCCGCGGCGCGCGCCTCACTCTCAAGCCGCTGCAGGCCGGCACGCCGATCCTGCAAGCCCGGCTGGGCAGTCCGACCGGACCGATCCTCGCGCAGCAAGAGGTGGACGAATTTACGATGCGCTCCCAGTCCACGACCACCATCGGCGTGGTGGAGACCTTCCCCGACGGCGCCAAGCTGATCCAGACCAACCTCGAGATGGACCCGCAGGTTCTCGACTTGGGGGTCAACCTGCACGTCATCATCCGCGGCGTGACCTTTGAAGACTCCACTCTGGACAAGGTTCTCAACACCGACGCCTTCACCTACGACGCCGCCAGCGGCAAATGGCTCTATCCCTACCGGATGATCGCCACCCCCGACCTCTTCACCGGCACCTGCCACTCAATTGCGGTCACCCAAGGCAGCGATCAAGTGGGGCAGTAGCACCCTCGAAACCTGATCTGAGACACCAGGTTTCGGGTTTCAGGTTTCAGGAAACACAACTAACTCATGAACAATGACTTCCAACCTAACACCCTCAACCTGACACCTGACACCCGACACCTGACACCTTTTTCCAACTCATCATTGACCGGAGAACACATGAAGCGTAAACTCATTCTCATCATGGCAGTCGTACTGACAACCCTGACAACCTGGAGCCTGCGGGCAGGGGTGAACCCGGCTATCGTGGAGGTCGATTTGGATATCGACTACCTGGCAGCCGACGATCCTCAGGAATGGACGCCTGGCGGGTTTGTGTGCGTCGAAGGCAGAAGGAAGATCACCTTGCAGAAGGTTCAACCGGCCGACTGGGGCACCACCGCAGGCGACTCCTATAAAAGGGTTCGGCTCTCGTGGGGAAGCACGAACATCGCGATCTATAGCGCCGCCACCGGCGGAGTTGCGGTCGTTTCGGGCACCGACTATGCGAATGCGGACCTGCCGAAGGACTTTTGGGTCGAGGGGGTGACCGTCAGCGCCACGGCGGGAACGAGTTCTACCCCGGGACCGGAGACCATTCTGGCGCAGGCCATTCCGGACGGAATGTATGACCGGGTTGCG
>Ga0268277_1000881_pt1 | contig 22532 bp, 28 predicted proteins | sample saktaG_5_FD_190132 | JGI IMG/M metagenome (GOLD analysis project Ga0268277, IMG submission 190132) | Saline water microbial communities from Sakinaw Lake, British Columbia, Canada - sak_2010_1_5_50m | ecosystem: Environmental > Aquatic > Non-marine Saline and Alkaline > Saline ...
TTTCATTAGAAGACTGGTTAAAAAATCCAACAAAACAAGGATTACCAACCGATAGAATACAATATGGAGACGCATACTATTGGGCACCAGCACCATTAAGTAACAATAATTCAGTCGCGAGGCTTGGCGCGTATTCCGGCGGGTTCAATCTGGATTGCGATGCGGATCCGTCTAACAGGAACTCCGACCTCGGGGTACGAGCCGCAAAGCGGCTCAATTGAAGTTGGCTCACAATCTACAAATTTTTAAAAAGACATTCCCTACAAAAATATGTCCTGAAACCTTTTGCTTCCTTGAGCAAGAAGTAAAAAGATGGACTACACGCCAATTTATTAGCGCATCATTTAGGTTTATTTTAAGCCATGAAATACAGAAAATCCTTACGAGGAATTTCAGTGAACAAAGCAATTTGTGAATTGATAGATTGGCTATTTATAGGTCGCGAGGCTTGACGCGAATTCCGACAGGTTCAATCTGAATTGCAATGCGAATCCGTCTAACAGGAACTCCGACCTCGGAATAGTTCATCTCAGGGCACAAATGGAAACTTACAAGAATATTTACTATAAAATCTACAAATGGGAAAACATTCTTCTCGCTTTCAGAAAAGCAAGGAAAGGAAAATCAAAAAAAGATTATGTAAAAAAATTCGAGGAAAACTTAATAGAAAATTTACAGCAACTTCAATTCGAACTAATGACTTTAACCTACAAGCCAAAACCACTCAAAACCTTCATCTTGCGCGACCCAAAAACACGAAAAATAAGCAAAGCAGATTTCCGAGATAGAATAATTCACCACGCATTATGCAACATAATCGAACCAATCTTCCAAAAATCATTCATCCATGATTCTTGCGCAAACCAAAAAAGAAAAGGAAATATTTTCGCCATAAAAAGGTTTGGCAAGTTTAAAAGAAAAGTTACTAAAAATTTAGTGACTAAATCATTTTGTTTGAAGGCAGATATAAGACATTATTTCTTCGAAGTCAACCATCAAATTCTAATAAGATTATTAAAAAGAAAAATTAAAGATATAAAAACAATCTGGCTAATCAAACAAATTATTTATACAACTACAACTTTAAATAAAGGAATGCCCTTGGGGAATTTAACTTCACAACTTTTTGCAAATATTTATCTTCATGAATTAGATTTTTTTATTAAACATAAACTGAAATCAAAATATTACATTCGTTACGTCGACGACTTCATAATTTTACATTATTCAAAAATTCAATTAGAAGAATGGAAGAATAGAATTAAAAACTTTTTAATAACAAAATTACAATTAAAACTTCATCCCGAAAAATCTAAAATATGTTTATTATCAGAAGGAATAAATTTTGTAGGTTTCAGAATTTATTACTATCACAAACTACTTCGAACAAGAAATATTAAAAACATGAAAAGAAAAAAGATATTATATTATAACAATCCAATTTTATTTCAAAAATTATTTAGAATTTTTCAAGGCTGGAATGCCTATGCAAAATGGGCAAATTGTCATAATTTAACAAAATCTTTATATTCTACGCAACAAATTCCGCCCGACTTGTTTGAGTTTTCCCATCGGCATTAACATTTCGAACAACACAACCTTTTCTCTTCGATAACTCCCTAACTTCCTCTGGCTTCAACTCATCAATATTCTCTGGATAAATAATATCCACAATATTAATCGTATGATTAACACTAATCTCATTAAAATCGCCAACACCAAAAAACAAATCATCAACAAGTGATTTATCTCCCGTCTTTAAAGAACAAAAATCAACAACCGGTTTGTCGTCGCCATTCCCCGGCTTCCCACTTTTCGGCGCCTTCGCTTTAATTTTCAAAATAAAATCTTTCCCGCTAAAACTCAAAGCAAAAAACACCCTCGGAAATTTATTCATCAACTCCAAAATTTTTAACGCCTCAACCTCAGTATCAATCACGTTCTTTCGAATCCCCTGAAAATTCCCAACTTTGACGACATCAAGCCCAATTTCATTTTTCAAATCCAAAGTCGAAACAATAATCCCACTGACCACAACACGCCCATCAACTTTCTCTAAACATCGCCTAACTAAAAAATTCACATACTCAGCCCCAGCTTTAATAGACCAATTTTTAGATTGTTTTTTTCCTTCGAGCAAATATTTATTTTTATATCCCCCTCGACCAAATTTCAAAAAAGCTCCGTGCACCTCGTCGTCAAAAACATCATTAAAAATCTTTTTTATAGCAGTCATGAACCAAAATACGAAATCTAATTTATAAATTTACCTAACCACGAAACTTTATAAGTTCCAAATTCATATATTATTATGGCAGATTACAAAGATATAAAACGTGGCATCGTCGGAATAATAATCGCGGGAATATTCATCCTAACTTTTTTCATTTTAAAACCAATAATAATATCAATTATATTCGGACTCCTATTCGCTTACATTTTTAATCCAGTATACAAAAAAATAAAATCTAAAGTTGGCGGCAAAAACATTCCAGCTCTAATTCTTATTTTTAGCCTAACTATCATAGTCGTAATACCAATATTATATTTTGTTCCAATAATAATCAACCAAACTTTTAACGCATACACTATATTACAAAATTTTGATTTCATCAGTTTCATCAGCAAATTTTCCCAAAACGATTTATCAGTTACATTTGCAAAATCTATCAATAATATAATCGGACAAACGTTCTCAACATTTTTGAATCAATTTAAAAATCTCCTAATAGACCTTCCATCATTTCTTCTTCAATTTGCTGTCTTTTTGTTCACTTTTTACTTTGCAATCAGGGACGGCAATGAATTAAAAGAATACCTATCAACACTTTCTCCATTTTCCAAAGAAACAGAAAAAAAATTCCTAAAAGAATTCAGGGGCATAACTAACGCGATAATTTTTGGTCAGGTCTTAATAGGAATAGTTCAAGGTCTCGCACTGGGAGTGGGGCTGTTTGTATTAGGGGTTCCCAACGCGATAATTTTAACATTCGTCGCCTGTCTGACTTCGATAATCCCAATTCTCGGCTCATGGCTTGTCTGGCTACCAGTGGGCGTTTTCCTTTTGTTATCCGGGCAAACATTCGCAGGAATATTTTTACTTGTATACGGCGCTCTGTTTGTAGGAACGATAGACAACTTATTACGACCATATATTTTATCAAAACAATCAAATCTTCCAATTGCTCTAAGTGTCATCGGAACAATTGGTGGATTATACTTCTTCGGAATTACCGGTCTTGTCCTCGGTCCGCTAATTCTCGCCTATGTTCTAATTATAATAGAATTCTATCAAAAAGGAAAATTAAAAGATTTGTTTGACAAATAAACTATGAAATTAAAAATTAAAAATTTCAACTGGTTAGCCGGACGACCAGTAGTAATTCTAAACAATCTAACTGCTAAAAAAATGAACGTTTTCGTCAACGACAGAATCGCAATAACAAACTCAAAAAAAATTTACGCCGTAACGGATATATTTCCGAAATTAGTCAAAGAAAATGAAATAGGAGTATCTCAAGAATTGAGCAAAATTTTAAAATTAAAAAATAAATCTATCGTCGAGGTCAGCGCATCAGAATTATCAGATGCATCCTTTTTAATAAAGAAAAAACTTTCCGGACAAAAATTAAACAAAAAAGAAATAACATTCTTAATTTCAGAAATAGTCCATAATAATTTAACCGAAGCCGAAATCGCGTTTTTTACAGCCGCAGAAAAATTAAACGGAATGAATTTTGAAGAAACAATTAACCTGACAAAAGCGATGATAAAAACTGGTTCAAGATTGAAGTTCAAGCAAAAATATGTAGTCGACAAGCATTGCATTGGTGGAATTTCCGGAAATCGGACAACCCCAATTGTCGTCGCTATTTGTGCCGCTATCGGATTAACGCTTCCAAAAACATCATCACGCGCAATAACTTCAGCGTCAGGAACGGCAGATGTAATTGAAACAATCTCAAACGTCGAACTCTCAATCAAGGAAATCAAAAAAGTAATCAGCAAAACCGGTGCATGCTTAGCGTGGGGTGGCTCTCTTGGATTGGCTCCATCCGACGACAAGATAATCCAAGTCGAACGATTATTAAATTTGGATATCGAACCACAACTCATCGCCTCAATAATGTCAAAAAAAGTTTCAGCCGGAGCGAAATATATTTTAATCGACATCCCATATGGCAAGGGAGGAAAAGTAAACAATCTTACTGACGCAAAAAAGCTTGGCAAAAAATTTGAAAGAGCCGGAAAATTTTTTAAGTTAAAATTAAAAGTGATTTATACCGACGGTCGGGAGCCAATTGGAAACGGAATAGGACCATCTCTCGAACTATTCGATGTTTTAAAAGTTTTAAAAAATTCATACGACGCCCCAAAAGATTTGAAAGAAAAGGCCCTAATACTATCATCAGAACTAATTAAACTCTGCAGAATAAAAAACTCAAAACAAAAAGCCAAAGAGATTTTATCGTCAGGAAAGGCCTATGAAAAATTCAAAGAAATAATCAACGCACAAAATAATAAAAATGATTTTGACAAACGAATCGAAAATCTAAAACTTGGCAAATTCAAAGAAATAATCAAGGCAAAAAAATCAGGCAAAATAACATCAATAGACAACAATAAAATAAATTCACTTTGCCGAGTTCTCGGAACCCCTGAAACAATATCTGCCGGAGTTTATCTCCACCACCATGTTGGCAAAATCAAAAAACGCGAACCAATCCTGACATTATATTCTGAAAGTAGAAGCAAACTAAAAGATGGATTAAGATTTATCAAAGAGTTTAAACCGATTGAGATTAAATAACACTCGCCTTCAAAATCACAACATCGTCAACCGGCTTATCGTTCACACCAGTTTCAACAGAAGCAATTTTATCGACGACATCCATCCCCTCGACAACCTCGCCAAAAACCGGGTGCTTGCTCGTCAACGGCTCCTTATCATAATCCAAAAAACTATTATCAACCAAGTTAATAAAAAATTGACTACTCCCAGTATTCGGCCCAGCATTCGCCATCGCAATCGTCCCCCGAACATTCGAATGCCCAGCGACAAACTCATCTTTTATTTTCGGAATACTCGGGTCGCCAAATCCAGTTCCCGTCGGGTCCCCGCCCTGAATCATGAAATTAGGAATCACCCGATGAAAAATCACGCCGTCATAAATTCCTTTCTCAACCAAGCCCTTAAAATTCCCAGCAGTAATCGGCATATCCGAATACAACTCTACAACTATATCCCCATAATTTGTCTCCAACTTAATTCTCGTCGCCATTTTATCCTCGATATTATCAAACATTTTCATCACGAACAGCACAAACCCAGCAATCAAAACACATATTATAAATATTGCGATAAATTTATTTTTCAAAATATTCCTCATTAGTTATACCTCGACAAAACAATCAATATCAAAATTCCCAACACTATCGACGCAATCTGACTAAATAAAAAATTTCCAGGTAACAAAAATTTATCAAACAAATTCCAAACTCCTCTCCAAAAACCAACAATAGCAACCGAGCCCACAAGAATAATCAAAACGTCCGTCAAATTCGCCCTCTTTAAAATATTTTCCAACATTCAATTAAACACCCAAACAAATTTAAAAACCTTCTCACTTCAAAAACATTAGCTCGCGTGGCACAATGGTACTGCACTGGTCTTGAACACCAGGCCTTACGGCTTCCAGGTTCGATTCCTGGCGCGAGCGTATAAATTTACTAAATATAATCTCCCTATAAATCTACCCTCACTATTCAAACACAGCTACAACGACTTCACCATGGGCAATAGCAAGACCAATCTAGCCTCACCATTTCACAGCATATCTTTAGCAAAGCGTTTCCTTAGAAAATCAAAGATTTTCGTATCTTTAACGCAGTGTTTCTTTAGAAAAATTTCAAAGAAATTTTTCGTATCTATGCCTATCCGAACAATGAAGCCAAACCTTCAGCCGCCTCGGCCCGAGGTTCTTCTTTCTTCTCTTCCTTAGGTGCTTCCGCTTTTTCACCAGCAGCCGGAGCCGCAGCAATAGACGCATTCGCCAATTTCTCAGCAATGTCAACGCCCTTCAAAGACGCAACAAGCACCTTCACTTTCGCCTCATCAACGTCAGCCCCGGTCGCCGCGATAACTTTCTTCAAGTTCTCTTCGCTAACTTCCTGCCCAACCTTGTGCAACAAAAGTGCCGCATATATGTATTCCATTTTATTCATTTTCCTCCGAAGCTTTTACTTCTTCAGCATCCATCCCATCAGCCAAAACCTCAAAACAATCCACATTCTTAGGATTAACATAAATCCTTCTTCCATCGACCAAATCAAATCTCACAAACTCACTCTGATGAATACTATCAGTCAAAACTCCCTTAAACGTCTTCTTATTCCCGCCCGAAAAAATAATTATCTCCGTCACAACTTTCCCCTTCTCCAATACCGACGACTTCAAATTTTCATTACTCATTTCCCACCTCAACCTTTACTTCTCCATTCTCAGATTCCGTGCTCGTTTGTAACTTATTCTCCCCAACCAACCCATCAACAACAATTCCATGAACTCCAGCCTTCGCCAAAATAAAATCCAAACTCCCAGAATTAACAATCCCCATCTCAACAGCAAAAGCCAACCCACGACTATAGCTCTCAACTAATTCAGCCAACGCCTCAATCTTATTAATTTTAATATCAACATAAACCATACCATTCATATAAGCTGCAACCGGCTCGACCCCAACCTCAAACGGAATAATTCCCAACTTCGCCATAATCGACGCGTGCTTCTCACTAATCTCATCACCCTCTTTAACAATAACCTTATCTTTCATAATCGCAATCTTCCCGCTCTCGACCTTCGGCGCCAGTCCAACCGCGCTCAACGCAGAGATATCAGGACCAGGCAACAAATCCGTCGGTCCCGCTTTGACTTCAATATCATGAGGAGCAATCTGTCCCGCTTTCGCCTTCGCCGGACTTTTCTCGTCGGCAAGAATTCCTGAAATCTCAAATGCATCGTGCTCACTAAACAAAATCGCCGTCGAATCATCAACATACTTCACCAACCCGTGCAACTCCTTAATTCCAGAATGGTCCAACGCAAAATTCACCAAGCTCTTCTTGACAACCTGCACCTTCGCCTTGTCTCTCAATTTTTTCTTAATATCCTGAAACTGCGCCGACGGCAAACTCTTCACTGAAATAACCATCACCGTCTTCGACTTCATTAATCCCGCCAACTCCACGACCTTCCGCTTCTTAACTTCCGAAACGTGTGTTTGTTTTTGCCCTATCATTTTACTCCACTCAAAAATTTTGTTATTGGCTCGCTTCTTTTGTAAACTTCACATCCCAATTTCTTTGCTAAACGTGCTTGAGGCGAAAAAGTCGAATATAAAATTTTTCTTTCCGAATGAACAGCAGAAAGTACGGGCAATCCCCAACCATCTAAATCACTAACAACTACTACATCAAATTTACCTGATGGAAACTCGTAATTCCGAGAAAAATCAACAGTTCTCACATCATAACCCCTACCTCTCAACAAAGGAACATTCGCATCAAAAAAATTCACATGGTCCCCTACAAGTAAAACTTTTCTGTTCGTCATTATTTCTCTTCTCCTAAATTTTTTTTAATATGATCTTTTTTTACTTTGCTTTTATTCCGTGTCTTCTCGGCTCCCGGCTCCCGACCTCCAACTGTCTCACCAATCAAGATCGGCTTACTCATCGTCCACTTAATCAACACTTCTCGAATATTATCCTTACCCCGAGGCAATAATTTTTCCAACCCACTCAAAACAGCCTCGACATTTTCGGCCAAATTATCATCACTCATCCCCTCATTCCCAACCCCCAACTTAACTGCCATCTCTTTATTCCTGACTCGAATCGACTTGTTCATCTTCTCAATCATTCCGCTTATCATTACATCATCATCTTTCGAAATAATCCCAGCCTGCGGCGACGGCATTTTCCCAACCGGACCAAGAACTCGACCAAACTTCGTCGCAACCTTCGCCATCATCGGCGCAACCGCAATAAACGCATCATACTTCTTCGCCAACTTTTTTATATTCTTCAAATCTTTATATTTGTCAAAATCCATCTCAGTAATACTATCAATTAACTTCGACCTCTTTATCAAAAATCCAGCCAACTTTTTCTCGCCCGCGTGCGGCACAGAAACAAAACTATTCAACGCCTCTTTCCTCACGTCAAAATTCTTCAGATTCACAATTAAATCCAGCGTCTGCACAAACTTCCGCTTCTTTCCTTTCCTAAGTTCTTCAATCGCTTTCTTAATTTCCATAACTTTCACAGAAGTATTTCGATTCAGCGAATCTCCTACTTCAGTAGTACAATCCAACCGAAATTCCTATTTATAAAACTTATCATTCGAACATATAAATCCTTAAATAATCCTCAATCAAATTTCTTTTATGAATAAAAAATATTACAAGTCAAGGAAGTTGGCAAGAAACCTTAGTTTCTTACTATGGAATTAGTAGCGCTTCTCTCAACCGGCAAAGGAACTTGGGGACAAGTCTCGGGCCTAATGCAAAAGGGCGAATGGGAAAAAGTAATAATAGTCGGCCCCGCCTTTGCAAAAGAATTCGCAGTCCACGGAACACCTTTCGACTTCATCGAGTTCGACCCAAACAAATCCCTAATCCAGCTAAAAAAAGATTTAGAAAAAAAACTCAAAGGAAAATTCTCCGGACTTGAAGTTGCACTCTCAATTGCATCCGGCAACGGCAAAGAACATATGGCGCTCCAATCCGCGCTTCTCTCACTTCCCGTCGGCGTCCGCTTCACTGCACTAACTAAAGATGGCGTCGTGATGTTATAATTAATTTTTTACAACAACATTCTCGATGTAGCCGTCTACCAAAAACCTTAGTTTTGTTCTATCGGCGAAACTGTTCTACCACACGAACTATATCTAAACTATTCTCACAAACCAAAAAAACATCAGCAACAAAAACACAAACAAAATCCCATAACCCACAATTCTATACGCCCACTTCGCAACTTTCTTAGAATTAGTTACCGATAAAATCGCCAAATAAAAAAATCTCCCGCCATCCAGCATTCCCAACGGCAACATATTAAACAACGCCACCAATAAATTAATCACCATCACCCACCAAAGCAAGTGATAAATAAAATAAACAAAGTCCCCATCCCAACTCGGTTTATAATAAGTAGATGCCTCTTTGAATCCCATAAATTTTTCAAGAATACTTCTTATAACACCGTCGGTGCTAACGGCACTATTCCCAACTCCAAGATAAGCAATCCCAGGAAAACCAGGATTTTCCCCTAAAACAATATCATAATTTCTAATTCCTTCATCATCTTCCGTCGTGAAAACAACATCGTCCCCTGGTTCCTTACTCTCTAAAAACGCTCTCAAATCATCTCGCTCACCAATCGTAACATCATCAGCCATGATAATCGCACCACGCAACCCAACCAAAACCGCCGGCGCGTCAGAATAAGCAATCAAATATCCATTATCACTATTATTAATTTGCATCGCCAAATTATCATCCAAATAAAAAGTACCATTCGTCGTCAATACGCTGGTTAAATTTCCCTGCCTGCCAAACCCATCAATACTATCCAAGGGAACAACTGCCAACGCATAACTGTCAAATATGTAACCCGACGCCACAAATGAACTAAAAAAGAACCCGACATAAAGTCCGTAAAAAATTAATGCAATAATCAAATTAGCAAAAACCCCCGCTCCCAGAATCGTCATCTGCTCCGAATTTTTTTTCTTGTGAAAACTTTTATCTTCTTGCTCCACAAACGCTCCCAAAATCGGCCCAAGAAAAATCAGTCCAGTCGATTTAATTTTGACATTAAACAACTTCATAAAAATCCCATGACTAAACTCATGCACAATCGCAACAACCGCCAAAGCCACAACAAAATAAGTAAAATAAAACGGCGGAAAAAAACTTTCCATTCCAAACAGCTTCGGAAAATACGGAATTAACGGAGCAATCGGCGGCGCCTTTATTACTTTCGTAATTTCAGGATACAGCAAATAAATCGAAACAGTTTCTCCCAGCATCCAAATCATTATTCCCATCAAAACCAACCCAATCCCAATGATTACATACCTCAACCCATACAAAAATTTCTTAAAATTATCACCAACATACTTTATAGCGTCGACACCGAACTGCGTTCGATACATAAAAACAATCCCCTGCCGACTCAACGCTTTCCTTCGTGAACTCAAAAACCAAACCACAAACAAACTAAATAAAACCAAAAACCCAACATCATAAACCCAAAAACTCACCATCAACATTAAAGATAAAATCCTTTTATAAAACTACTTCTTCCGCACCGTTCTAAAATCTTTCCCACCACACTTTCGGCAGCGTGCCTTCCCAGTCAGAATTTTCAACGGCTCTAATCTCATCTTGTGTTTACACACTTTGCAGACAAACGCATTCTTATACAATCGATTTTGTGCAGCGAGAAGTTTCGTCGCCATATCACAAAACTCTCCTAATTATTTTTTCACCCTCGACATCCCAATACTCAATACTAACTCCATCTTTGACTTCACTCTTTAAATCTTCTGGCACAACTAATTCAAAATTCTCATAACTCTCACTATCCATAATACTAACATTATCACCGACGACCGAAAGAACTTGTGCCTGTCTTTTCTCAATCATCGGCACCTCAAATTTATCAGGACCAGGAACCACGGCAACTTTTTTCTTTCCCGTAATAATATTCACCGCCTCAAACCTAACCTTCGTGTGCCCATGCTTCCCTGTTTTAGAATGATCAACTTTTTTAACCTGATAAGTAGAGCCCTCAATCATCAAAAAAGTCCCAACGCGCATATCTGCTGCATCAATAACTCTCGCCACCATAGCTAACTAAAAAAAATTCCATTTATAAAACTTCCCAAAAATAATCATCAAATCCCCAAACCTTAAAAACCTACATTACAAAAAACCTCAATGACAAAAGTAAACAAAAACGACTTCATAGAAATTGAATTCACAGGCAAAATTTTCGACACGAATAAAATTTTCGACACAAATATCAAAGCCGACGCAAAAAAAGCGGAATTAAATATCAAAGAATTAAAACCATTTATTTTATCAATCGGACATAAAATGTTGCCCATTGGTTTCGATGCAGACCTCGAAGAAAAAGAATTAGGCAAACAATATTCAGTTAACCTAAAACCAGAAAACGCATTCGGTAAACGAAATCCACAACTAATCCGCATGATTCCGACAAAATATTTTCACGAACAAAAAATCGAACCACAAAAAGGAATGCAACTTTCTCTCGACGGTCAATTAGTCAAAATCCTGTCATCAGACAGGGGTCGAACTCTCGTTGATTTCAACAACCCACTCGCCGGCAAAGAAGTAACATACACATATAAAATTAACCGCTTAATCGACGACGAAAAAGAAAAAATCAACTCTCTTCAAGATTTCCTCTTTCAAAAACAATTCGACTTTGAGACAAAAGATAACACAATAATTTTCAAAATCGAAAAACAGTTTGAACCATTTATTAAAATTTTCGCGTCAAAATTCGAAGAAATTTTAGGGATGAAAATAGAACTCGAGCTAATAGAAAGCAATACAACTCCACCGCATAAATTATTATAAACCCAAATTCTCTCCCAAAAAGATGGAAGACATCCTAAAAAGAGGCGATATAAATCTAATGCAATTTAATTCAAATTCAGAAATAGACAAAGAACTCGAAGAAATCTTAAAACGACAAGCCGCAAGAATAAAAGTAATTGGAGTCGGTGGCGCAGGAGGAAACACAATTTCACGAATGCGAGAAATTGGAATCAAAGGGGGGGAAATAATAGCGATAAATACCGACGCACAAGATTTACTCTATACAAATGCTGACCAAAAAATTTTAATAGGACGAGAATTATCAAAAGGACTCGGAGCCGGTTCTAATCCAAAAATTGGGCAAGAAGCCGCACGAGAACAACAGCAAGAAATAAACAAAAAATTACAAAATTCTGATTTAGTTTTTATAACATGCGGACTTGGTGGTGGGACAGGAACGGGAGCAGCACCAGTCGTAGCAGAACTCGCAAAAAAACAGGGCGCATTAGTAATCGGCGTCGTAACATTACCTTTCACCGTCGAAGGAGCAAAACGAATCGAAAATGCGATGGAAGGACTTGAACGCATGGAAGGAATCGTTGATACATTAATTGTAATCCCAAACGATAAACTTCTCGACCTCGCACCAGATTTGCCACTACCAACAGCTTTCAAAGTCGCAGACGAAGTTTTAACAAACGCAGTAAAAGGAATCACAGAACTCGTAACGTCATCAGGATTAGTAAATCTCGATTTCGCAGACATTAAAGCAGTCATGGCAAATGGCGGCGTTTCATTAATCGGCATAGGCGAATCAGATTCAAGTGACCGAGCAATGGAAGCAGTAGATAAAGCTCTAAATAATCCACTTCTCGACGTCGATATTAGAAATGCGCGAGGAGCTTTAGTAAATGTCATCGGTGGTTCAAACTTATCGCTTGAAGAATACAAACAAATAATTCAAAAAATTGGCGAACAACTTTCCCCAGATGCAAAGTTAATATCTGGAGCTCAAATTTCCGACGATATGGAAAAATCACTAAAAGTTATGGTAATAGTAACAGGAGTTAAATCTTCACAAATTTCTGGCGAACGACTCCCAATCGAAATCGCAAGACGAAAAGATATGGAAGGCGAACTCGGAATAGAATTCCTCGACGAATAAACTTAAAAACCCAAATTATTTCTAACTAACATGACAAGAAAATTATCACAAAGATTATCATCACAATATCACAAATATCTTCGAGTCTGGCAACTCCTAAAAAAACCAAGCGTTTCGGAATTTAAAACAATTTCAAAAGTTTCGGCAATAGGACTCTTAGTTATAGGTGCTCTCGGCTTCGTGATTTCAGTAGCGATGAATATATTTATCTAACCAAAATCTTTTTAAATAGAAAATATTAATTATCAGTATCTAGTTCTTAGATTTTAAGAACTAGCTGGAGCAAAAATGGGAATAGGATACAATGACGAATTCAGTTATCTCGAAGAAAATGATAGTCGCGTCGCTGAAGAAAATTTCGCACCAAAAATTAAGGGCTCAAAAAGAGAATCCCTAATTCCCGAAGAAGACACAAACAAAGAAACAGCCACGGAACTTGCCGAAGAAGAAAAAGAAATAGAAGAAAAACTAAACATCGAAGAAAAACCAAAAAAAGAATTTGAATCTCAAATTTATATCGTCAAAGTTACGACGAACAAAGAGGACAAGGCATTAGAAATGATTGCTGATAAAGTCAAAAAAAAGAAAATTGAAATCTATGCACTCGCCCGACCGCACGGACTGAGGGGATATATTTTTTTAGAATCTCCAGACCACAAGCATGCAGAAGATGCAGTCTTTAACTTACCATACGTCAAAGGAATTATCGGAGAAACTGTAACTTACGACAAAATAAAACAAATGCTCGAACCCGTCGCCGCCGACATCAAAATCGAAAAAAACGACATCATTGAAATAATCTCCGAACCATTCAAAAATGAAAAAGCAAAAGTTATCAGAATTGACAAAATAAAAAATGAATGTGTCGTCTCACTCCTTGGGGCCGCAGTTCCAATCCCAGTCACAGTAAAGCTCGACAATATAAGAGTAATAAGAAGGGAGGACCTCGAAGAGGAGTAATTTTAAAAACTCACTTTTCAAAAATCAACAATGACATTAATTAAACTTTTAGTCGAGGGCGGGAATATGACACCCGGTCCAACAGTCGCGCAGCAACTTGGGCCGATGGGAATTAATATAGGAAAAATAATCTCCGACATCAACGCCGCAACAATAGAATTTAAAGGCATAACCATTCCAGTTCATCTAACTGTTAATCCAGAAACAAAAGGTGTTTCAATAAAAGTAATGTCTCCACCAACGTCAGAATTAATCAAAAAAGAACTCAAAATCGAAAAAGCATCTAGCGAAAGATTAAAACAAAAAGTAGGAAATTTTGCAATCGAACAAGTTATTTCAATCGCAAAAGCAAAACACAACAGTTTGCTTTCAAACACATTTATAGCATCGGTAAAATCCGTAATAGGAACATGTCAAGCTCTTGGAGTTTTAATCGAAAACAAAGAAACAAAAGAAGTTCTAAAAGAGATATTAGAAGGAAAATACAAAGAAGAAATTGAATCGCAAAAAACCAATATTGACCCAGAGAAACAAAAAAAATTAGACGAATATTTCACGGAAATCAAAACAGAACAAGAAGCAATTAAAAAAGCCGAAGAAGCAGAAAAGGCGGTCGAAGAAGAAAAAAAAGCCGAAGTTGCGACGACAACAACCCCAACTCCAGAAAAGAAAAAGGAAAAGAAAGAATAACTTTATTAATCAAAAAATCACCTCACTATCATGGGGCTATGGGGTAGTCTGGTAGCCTTCGAGGTTTGGGACTTCGCGACCCCGGTTCAAATCCGGGTAGCCCCATTTCGTTTATAATAACATGGAAAAAAACAACAACCAGCAAGAAGAAAAGATTTGGATAAGTCATCGATGGATGACTCCAAGGCAACTAAAAGAACATATGGAAGCCGTAAGGGAAATAGTAAGTAATTGTTACTAAAAATGGACAGAAGCATCTAAATACAACATAGGGAGAACGCAAACTTAACATGACAGTAAAAAGAAAAAAAATCGGAAGCGCGGGAAGGTTCGGCGCAGGTTACGGAAAAATAAAACAAAAACTCATAGCCGTAGAAGCAAAACAACGAACGCGTCAAGAATGTCCATTTTGCAAAGGTAGAGCAAAACGTCAAGCAAAAGCAATTTGGCTTTGCCAAAAATGCAATAAAAAATTCGCTGGCGGAACCTTTTACCTAAAGAATTAAAAACCTAAAAAATCAAAAAACAATATGACAGTATACAAATGTTTTTCATGTGGAAGCAAAATAAAATCAGACGACGTCAAAAAAAGATTCGTCTGCCCAAATTGCGGCTCCAGAATTTTCTACAAATCACGAACTAAAATAAAAACAGTATCATCGAACTAATGCCAAAAGAACATAATCACAATCACGAAAACCCACTCGCAAACTTGGACGAAGAAACCCAAAGAAAAATCCAAGAATTTCAAATGCTCGAACAAACTTTCCAGCAACTTTTAATGCAAAAAAACGCATTCTCAATGGAAGCAAATGAAACAGATCTCATAATTAAAGAAGTAGAAAAAACAAAAGACGAAATTTCACGAATAATCGGGAATCAAGTTATAATCAAGACGACAAAAGAAGAAATATTAAAAGACATGAAGCGAAAAAAAGAATTAATTGACACTCGAATGAAAACAATCATTGAACAAGAAAAAAAATTCTCAGAAAGAATAGAAAAAATGCGTGACGAGATAATGAAAAAAATCCAAGGATAGTTATTTCTCAATCACATAAATATTTAAATACTGATACAATAAAAAGATATAATGGTGTTTAATAGGCTCCGAAAAATGATGAAAAAAGAGGGTAGCGATTCTTCTGACTTTATAGAAATAGACCTTGAACAAGAAAAATCAAGTTCAAAAATATTAATTAAGACATTTGTTCTAAAAGTATACGAAGACATTAGTCCAATTTTAAATGTACTTCGGGAAGGTTATACCATCGCAATTATCGATATTAAACCTCTAAAATCAAAAGACGTCGTCGAACTAAAAAGAGCAATATCAAAAATCAAAAAAACAGTAGAAGCCCTCGAAGGTAAAATCGCAGGATTTGGCGAGAATACAGTAATCGCAACGCCGTCAAAAGTATTCGATATCCAAAAAGGCACAATAGAATCTCAAAATATCCCAAAACCCGACGAAATCGAAAGGTTCTAATCACTTAATCTTAAAAATCACCCTACTATTTTATATAATGAAAACCTTATTTATTGAAGCCAAAAAAAAATTCTCAGACAAAGACATAAATCTAAAACTACTCGATAAATTAAAAGGCAAAACAATTTCTCTCGCCGCGACAATCCAATATATTAACCTAATCCCAAAAGTCAAATCCTACTTAGAGTTGATAAATAAAAAAGTGATAATAAAAGGGGGCGCACATTACAAAGCCCACATTCTCGGTTGCGACTCATCAGCCCTCGATAAATCCGCAGACACAATTTTAATAATTACCGACGGCAAATTCCACGCAATCAACAACGCAATTCAACTCCAAAAAGAAATTTACATTTTCGACACGGAAAACCTCTTCAAAATCAAAAAAAAAGAAATAGAATTACATAAAAAAAAGACGCTCGCAAAAAAAAAGATTTTTCTCTCTGCCGACATTATCGGAATTCTCGTCTCAACAAAACCCGGACAAAAAAATAAAACACCAGAACAAATAAGAAAAAAAATAGAAAAACTAAACAAAAAAGTATACATCTTCGAAGCAGACAATATTAACACAAACGAATTCGAAAACTTCCCACAAATAAAAATCTGGGTAAACACTTCTTGCCCCGGCCTTGCACTCGACGACAAACAAATAGTTAATCTTATCGACATTTCAGAATTTCTTTAATCAACTCTAAAATATACATCAAAATATAGTATATTAGAGTATATAAATCAAGGCAAAAAAATATACAAATAAAAATGCGGGGCAGGTCAACCATTCTCAACCACGCGGCTGAAAAGATTAAACCCACCCCGCATTGAAAAATCAAGGACGTCTGCCCTCCTTTCTAAAATAAAAGAAACGCCTCTGAATTGAATCACATGGTCCAAGTCATTCTCCCACCGAAGCACCATAAAGACGGGAGAAATAAACTATACACCAACGCAAATCTTACAGAGGCGTTTCTTTACCCAATTTCACTCTCTGTCCAACACCCCTTAGTCGCAAGGATTGTAGTAGGGTGGCTGATAGCCACAGGGCGACTGAGGCGCACACGGAGCGACGGGCGGGCACTCATCAACTACCACGACGCACTGCGAAGCAGCGACATTCGTTTGCGCGCAGACCGTCGACTCGGAGCATTGTGCACCACCGATGAATGTCGACGCGGCCGCAGCGATGCTATTCGACGTCGTGCCCTTGATGCCTGTAAGGAACTCGGTCATGTTCGTGATCGCGGTGTTATTTGCGGTCAACGAAGCCGGCGATTCCTTATTGGCGCTTGTCACAAGTGTGAGGTCGAAGCCCTGGCTCTGAGTCTTCGTGTTGCCGACGGCGGCTTGTTGCTGGGCCTGAGAAATAAGTGCCAGCATTTCAATATCGCCGTGACCAGCGAGCGTGCCAGCATTCGAGACGATAGAGCTCATGTCCAACGCCCCAGCATTCTTGCCATCGAAGCTCTGGGTATCGCTATTACCTTGGACGACGTTGCCAGCGGTGATGACACCAGATGTCAGGTTGTGCATCCCGAGACCGGCCATCAAGTCCTGCATCTGCACCTGTGTAATGGAGCCGAATGCAGCCGGTGAGATGAGAGCCAACACTGCCAATATTACGAGCGACTTTTTCATAGATTCAGTCCTTTCAAACCTTGATCGCTTATCGCGATCGTTTTCCTATTGCTTTGTTACACACTGCAACAAAGCGGCACTACCGAACGGTGCTTCGGTGCTTCGGATCTCTTACTATCCTCCTTTGGACACATCCGTTACCGTCTCTGTGTGAACACCTCTGGCGACGGACCCTCTTGTTGTGTCGGTTTCCCGTTGCCATTGGCGGCGGGAACTACCCCATTCTCCTTCCATGCTGCTTCCAACTTCGGTGGGGCTCCACACATCTTAACCCCCTCTGGAATTTCAGTGCAGCAGTAGGCGGCAGCCCATTGGTTTCCTTTTAGTTTCGCCTCACCGATGACCGCCGCAAGCAACCCGCCGATACCAATATCAACATTCGCCCCCGACACAGATGCGCCCTGCTGCACGGCCAAAGTAGCATTCTTCAGCCACACATTGTCGACGAAAAACACCACATCGACATTGGCGGTTAGAGCGAATCCCTCCAACATATCATAGACCTCATTGAGGAGCACTCCATTGTCCCCAATGACCACAACTTCTCCAATGCAGAGATAGCTTTGGAGAAATATCTCCATGTCCAACGCGCGGCCCTTCCGAGGCAGAATATCGCGCCACACTTTCCTTTCTCTTCCGTCCGGACGGGAAAGATAATCAGTATAGAGATGAACCGCATATCGAAACGGCCCCGTTCGCCTGTATCTTCCTTCCGTATTCTTTAGGGAGAGGAGTTTCCCACTTTTCCACGCAGTCGACCTGATATTCGGAACAACCCGTCCTGAAGGGTCAAGAACAAACGGCCGACTACCCCACCCTTCGTCGAAAATTCTGGGTGAGTACTTTATGAAAAGCGGGACATCATCCATCGAACACCAACCATGATTAAGGTTGGTCATGGGGCTCCTCGCCACACTACCACCCTCCGGCAGTTGACTAGACGGCACACCATACGGAAGATACAACGGGGGAATTCCGATGATGCTCTGATTGTACTTCGATGCTTCAAACCGTTGCTGCAACGTCCAGTTCGAGTTTTCCGTCCTTGTCTCGGTTCTCGCATCGACTAACCCCGCGGTTGCATTCTGCGTAGGGGCATTGATGTTGTTGTTTTCACTACTCCCATTCTTGACCGTGGTCTCCTGGGTAGTGGTAGTAGCCTGATTAACCCCCACCACTTGCCCAAAACTCGTTCCGGCACCAATCAACATCAGTGCCACGATGACAAACAAAACTACGCTCTTTTTCATGACGATACCCCTTCCACTTAGATTTTTCCACACACGCATTCTTTCCAGAATATCTTAAGAGGTTTTCCGGGCGAAATGCCGTCGAAATACCCGCAAAACCTCGTCGCTAAAATGAAACCTCCAGTTAAGAATAAACTTCTATTTCAATATCGCGCTTCTGGAGGGTCAAGACAGAAAAATTCTGTGTAGTTTCCGGTATCCTTTCAAAAAAGGTTTGTTGCGATTCGTCGTATGTAATATGTAAATATGATATAATCAAATTTTTTATCTGATTAATTTTCAAGCAATCTTAATTAACAATCTTAACTAAGTAACAGAACAAATTTTTTTTGAGTTTATAAATCTTCCTTTCTAAAAATTCAAGTTCACACTACCACAGCCCCAAACATTTTTAATAAAAAAAATTAACTAATTCTTGAACAACATTATCAATTCCCAGATACCAGCCAATCCTATTAAAACATATACAATCGTAGCCAACCAAGAAATTGACCCTAATATAATATCTACCAAGTCAACTTTTAATGCCCCAAAAAGTCCCCAGTTAATAGCTCCAACTATCACAAGAATTATTGTTATCCAGCCAAATGCGCCTCTCTCCATTTTTACCTCCTTTCATTTTAAATTTTACTAATACTAAAAACTGTTTTTAATGCAACAATAATAGTCGCCGGCACAAACAACACCAACAACGAACCAAGCACATTTCTCAAAGAAGTTACAACATAATTATTCAAAGCAATATATTTCAATGGCTCAGCCCCAAGTGCGCTAACAATAACTAACGAGAGACTCGCAATCAAAAATGTGCTCGAATTTTTATCCCCAACATTCATAAATCCAACAATCAAACCAATAATAACCAGCGTCGAATAAAATAATCCGCCAGCCGACTCAAGCGAGCGATTAAACAATCCAAACCCAACCGCCAAAATCACACCAACCAAAAAAGCATACGCCCCCAACAAATTCTCCCTCGACTTCACCATTAGCTTACATAAGAACTAAATATTTAAACCTTACGAAATAAAATACTTGAACACACAAATATTTATAAACCATAGTAACTCAAAAATTACGACATGGCAAAAAGCACATTGTTCAACATTGGAGTTTTGACAATTCTACTATTGAGTTTTACCATCGTGAGTGCAGCAGTTGAAGGAGTTTCTATTGACATTAAAACAGGATTACCAAATCCAGTAACACCAGGTCACTCCTACAATGTCGAAGTAACAGTAGGAAACAACAATGGCACAACAATATTACTCGAATGGGTAAACACATCAAGCTCATTCAACACAGTATGGACATCATTAGAAGACAACTCAACACTAACAAATACAAACTCAGCAGATTTCTCAGCAACATTATCAATCCCCTCGGGCTACACAGGTTCTCATTCAAGAATATTAAAAGCAAACGTATATAATAGCAACACAGGAGAACTTCTTGGGACTATCCAAAAAAGTTTCACGGCAAATTCCACAATTCCAACATCTTCAATTCAAGGTTGCACAGACCCAGACGCAAATAACTATAACCCAGACGCAACAGAAGATGACGGCTCATGCGCATACACAACTCCCGATTACAAATATTGTAATGATTTCTCAGGCGAAAAGGGACACATTAGAATTTCAGGATTCGATATCACAAATAATGGCAAGGGCGATGATACAGAATGGGAATATTTGGACGATATAGAAATCGAAGTATCAGTAGAAAATACAGGAACAACTAATATAAACAATATCGTAGTAGAAATGAAAATAGTAGACAGCAACGACAACACAATATCAAAAAGAAAAATAAATTTAAATGACGACAAAATTAGTTTAGGTAGAATCAACGATGACGACGAAGAGGTGGCAACTTTCAAGATAAGCGAAGTTCCAATTGATTTGGAAAGTGGCGACTACAAAATATATGTAAGAGCATATGACGACAAAAATCCAGAAAAGGAATGCGCATCAACATCATCAGATTTTACAAACGATGACGAAACATATTTAGATTTTTCAATAATAGAAAGCGACGGAGCATCAGTAATTGTAAAAGATAATTTGCCAAATATCCAAGCATCATGCGGCGACAAAGATATTGAAGTAAGATTCATGGTATATAACACAGGCGGCAACGACGAAGACAAAGTTTTAGTAATGCTCGAAAATTCCAGATTAAAAATCAGTGAAAAATATGTAATTGACAATTTGCGAAACAACAAAGGAAAGGAAGCAGTATTTTACATAACAATCCCAGACAAAGTAGATAAATCATTTGAAGAATTAAATATTTACACATATTACGATTACGATAAAAACGAAGACCAATTAGACGAACTTGTAGCATACGGAGATAGCTCAGAAGAACAAGGTGATAGCTTTTCAATTGGATTAGAAATTTTATCATGTCAAGTGCCATTACAAGCAACAATCGGAATAAATCTTGAATCCGAGACAATAATAGGAAAACAAGTAACCATAAAAGCCACAGTAACAAATAATGGCGACGATAACAATTTTGTAATTTCAACATCGGACCTCGAATCTTGGGCAAGTTCAGTAAGCATCTATCCACTAACAGCATCAATCAAAAAAGGAGAATCAGCAGACATTACAATAACATTTATTCCAACAGCGTCGGGAGAACACACATTTAAAATCAACGCAATTTCAAGCGGACAAACAATCAGTCAATCGGCCGTAATAAACATCAAAGACGAACCGAGTATCTTTGCAGGAATTAACAACACGACACTTTACATAATCGCAGGAATAGCAGTAGTTTTAATTTTGATATTTCTTACACTGATAGTAAGAGTTTCCCGAAGACAAACCAAACCACAATTCTAACTTTTTATATAATATTATGCATTAATTGATTAAGTCGATAAATTAAAATTTTTTATCTCGCAATTTACATTCTCGAAAACTTGTAGGTAACATTAGGTTCCTTCGAATTCTAAAAGGTTTTAAACAATAGAGTCATATAATTCTATGAATCAATCAAAAAAAATTATGTATATATTCGCCAGATATTTCGCGCTTATTCTAATTGGCACAAATAATTTATATATCATTTACGCAATTCTAACCCCTCTAACAATTTACATAACAACAGCCATACTTTCAATTTTCACAACTCCAATAATGGTAAGTAATTTCATTGGATTAACGGGACTAACAATTCAAATTATCCCAGCTTGCGTCGCTGGTGCCGCCTTTTATTTTTTGCTTATCCTCGCACTATCGACTCCAAACATTAAACCAATCACAAGAACCAAAACAATTCTAACGGCAATCGCTATGCTTTTCTCCTTAAATATTCTAAGAATTTTAATTCTTATCTCCCTAATTAAGTCATCCAATTTTCAAATAATTCATTGGATAATGTGGCACATAATCTCAACTATTTTCGTCGTCGGCACATGGTTCACCGTTATAAAAATCTACAAAATAAAATCAATCCCAATCTACTCCGACATAAAATATTTAATTAATCTATCCAAAAAGCCCAAGCGAAAGAAGCAAAATAACAAACCCCGCAATCACAATTCCCGTCGCGATAGCAAAAAAACTCTTCACTCTGTCTAATCCCAACACCCACGCAACCATCGCCCCCGTCCAAGCTCCCGTCCCCGGCAAAGGCACAGCAACAAAAAACATCAACGCAAAATAACCCCATTTATCCATTTTTACTCTAACC
>Ga0268277_1000883_pt1 | contig 22517 bp, 19 predicted proteins | sample saktaG_5_FD_190132 | JGI IMG/M metagenome (GOLD analysis project Ga0268277, IMG submission 190132) | Saline water microbial communities from Sakinaw Lake, British Columbia, Canada - sak_2010_1_5_50m | ecosystem: Environmental > Aquatic > Non-marine Saline and Alkaline > Saline ...
CAGGGGCCGCTCCGGCTCAGCTTTTCGTGTGTGCCGGGCATGGCACAGAGCTAACAGGGTGCAAGTCCCTGTACCAGGTGTACGTGGAGCCGAAGGATAGGAGAAGGGCAAGGGCGTTGTCGCGAGGCGGGGTCTGGAGGAAGCCCAATCCAAAAGTGCGGGGCGACGTACAGGAACCGGATCTGAGGTGTGGTACATCCGGGACGAGTGGGCACGTGACCACGAAGTCCTCCATCCACGATAGGGGTGTGCTTTATAAATCCGGCGTTTACGCACTAAAAGTTCTGTGTCTTACCCCGGGAGGTCTCTCATGTGTTCCATTTAGCGGAACTGAGGGTTGAGCAATCAATCCTGACCGCATGAGAGAAGTCAGCAGAAGGCATAGTAGGAGGAGAGAAACAGACATTGATATTCTGAAGCATGGCCGAACTAGGAACCCGCCCTGCAATCGAAAGAGCAGGTGCCGGAAACTCTTGACCTAAACGGAAGAAGACATGAATGTTATGCCGCCTCTGAAGGCCCGAACGGTATGAGAGGGTAAGTAGGTAGTCTGGACAGGGCACATTACACCGGCACTCAGTGTGGTGGCCGACCAATTATGGTTTGGTAGATTGTGTTCTGAGTCAAATTGATTGAACACCCGGCTGATCTTTAGAGGTCAGACTAATCAACCGAACCGCCGTGGTACGTGATCCGTATGCCCGGTGGTGTGGGAGGGGGGAGGCCGTGAGGCCCCTCCCTATCCCGATTATGCAAGAGAAAGGAAACCACAATGGCAAAAGTAATCGTGTGTCACTTCAGGAAATATGACTTGAATGCAGATCAGTACATCCAATTTCTTGATAAAAGCAAAAGGACACTTGAGGCTATAAAGAGCCTCGGTGATGGTTTTTCGCCAATACCTGGTACGTGCATAGAAGTTGATGCTTCTGAAGTCGATAGTAACGGATGCTACCCCAAAGATGGCGTTGATTGAATCATGGCTCGTGAGACGCGTTATGAGAGAGATAGAGAAATATCACTGCCACTGCTTTGTCGCACTCGTTAGGGAGGAAAGCACTGATGGATTTAGAACGACTTAGTCAATTAGCCACGTTGGATTTGACCAGCATCATTCCGAACGAAAACAGCGTTAAGTACAAGATAGTTATCCCTTTCCTTCAGTCCTTTGGGCATGAGCACATCGATTTGGAGCATGCAGCACAGGGCAGCCGGATCGACATCAATATCGGGGAATTTAGGGTCAGGTCTTGCTTTTTGCCATCTATCCAGCTTACAAATCCTCAAAACAAAAAACCCCATCTCTCTATTTGAGAAATGGGGTTTTGTTTTAATCTTCCTCCTTTGTTCTTTCCCAGGTAGTGACCCCCCATCCAATGCAATAATCATCTACTCGTGGCGGAGGGCCGCAATCGGATCCATACGTGCCGCCTTTTGTGCCGGGAAGAAGCCGAAGACCACCCCCACTGCGGCTGAAAACGCGAACGCTATGACGATGATTTCCGAATTCAGAATGAAAGGCATGCCGAGAATGTAAGCGCCGGCTGACGATGCGAGGAGTCCCGCAATTATGCCGAACAGCCCTCCGAAGGAAGAAAGAACCACTGCCTCGACAAGAAACTGCATCAGTACCTCCCGCTCCAGAGCGCCGATGGCCATGCGCATCCCGATCTCCCGCGTTCGCTCGGTGACCGAGACGAGCATGATGTTCATGATTCCGATACCGCCCACCAGAAGACTCACCGCTGCCACCGCCCCCAGCAGTGCTGTCAGTATGCGGGTGGTGCCGGTGAGGGTGCTGACAATCTCCTGCATGTCCCTGACATGAAAATCGTCATTCTTCCCCGCCGTGATGCGGCGCCGTTCACGCATCAACCGCTCGATGCTCTCTTTTACTTCCGTTGTCGATATGCCGTCCTGGGCGGATATATAGATGGTTCTCACGTCATTGTTACCCGCAATGCGGCGCTGGAAAGTCCGCAACGGAATGAGTACGAAATCGTCTTGATCGGAGCCGAAAGTCGACTGACCCTTTGATTCGAGAACCCCCACAACCTGGCAGGACAGCTTCTGCAGTCGGACGGTAGTTCCGAGGGAATCCGTGTTTCCGAACAGTTGGGTTCGAACTGTTGTACCGAGGATGCAGACGGCCTTGCCGGAAATCATTTCAGCGTCCGTGAACAGACGTCCCGACTCAAGCGCCCAGTCGCGCACCTGCAGGAAGGCATTGGTGCTTCCCTGAACGGTGGTTGACCAGTTTTTATTGCCGGCGATAGCCTGCATACTTGCGGATACAAATGGTGCCACGGCTTCCAATCCTGAAATTTCACGGGTAATGGCCTCGGCATCTTTTATTTCGAACATGTCTGCCTGCGAATGCGTACCACCGGGTCCCCGTATGGCCTGGCCCGGCCGCATCTGGAGCATGTTACTGCCGAGACTGGAAATCTCGGCCTTCACCTGTGCCGTGGCACCACCGCCGAGAGTGACCATGGTGATAACCGCCGCGACACCAATAACGATGCCGAGAACAGTCAGCGATGAACGCATTACATTGCGACGGATTTCCCTGAGGGCAAGGATGATTGTTTCCCATATCATAACTGACCGCCTCCGTTGTGTTCCTCGGCGTCGATGACGCCGTCAAAAAAACGAACGATTCGCTTCGCGTAAAGCGCCATCTCAGCATCATGGGTTACCATGACGATGGTGATACCCTGTTCCCTGTTGAATAAGCGGAGCAGTTCCATGATTTCACGGCTTCGGGTCGAATCGAGATTGCCCGTCGGCTCGTCCGCCATGAGCACGTCCGGCGCGATAACCATGGCACGGGCAATGGCAACGCGCTGCTGCTGACCGCCGGAAAGTTCTCCGGGGGTATGGGTTTCCCATCCCGTCAGACCCACTACATCGAGGGCTTCGCGTGCCCTCCGTCGGCGGTCACGGGCGGAAATCCCCCGATATATGAGCGGCAGCTCCACGTTTTCCAAGGCAGAGGTGCGGTTCAGGAGGTTGAATCCCTGGAATACAAAGCCCAGATAATTCCGGCGGAGCAAGGCCCGCTGATCCCGGGACAGGGAACCCACATCGATGCCTTGAAACCGATATGTGCCTGCTGTCGGAACGTCAAGACAACCGAGTATATTCATACACGTGGATTTGCCCGAGCCGCTCGGTCCCATGACAGCCACAAATTCGCCCTGGTTGATACGCAGATCGACGCCCCCCAGGGCATGGACGGCCGCACTGCCCATACCGTATACTTTGGTGATACCCTTCAGTTCAACGAGGGGGTCGTTCCCGACGGGGGATGATGCTTTTACCTTCATTTCTTTGCACTCATTGTGGCAACGATAAGAGCCGTTCCCGGTTGTACGTCACCGCGGGTTATTTCGGTTCTTATGCCGTCTGTCGCCCCGGTGGTAACCTGGATAGGAATCGCCTTGCCGTTGCTTGTCGTCCACACGCGCTGTTGGGAATCGCTGGAAACCTGATTCGAGGGATTTTTCTGTTGCCGCGAAGGACGGGGCATGATCTTGCTTACTATACTGCCGTTGCCGGACGTCTTCTCCGTCGTACTCGTATCATCGGCAGGCGGGGTAAATCGCAGAGCCGAATTCGGTACGAGAATGGCATTGCTGATCTTCCTGACCGTGATATCAGCTGTCGCCGTCATGCCGGGCCTCAGGAACAGGTCGGAGTTGTCCACGGTGAGCACCGCCTTATAGGTAACGACGCCAGCTGTCGTCTCCGAACCATATCGAACCTGGGCAATGCGCGCCGTAAATGTCCGGTTGGGATATGCGTCAACGGTAAAAACGGCATCCTGTCCGTCTTTTACCTCTCCAACATCCGCCTCATCTATGTCCACATGGAGTTCCATCTTGGTCAGATCTTCAGCCAGGGTAAACAGGACCGGCGCCTGGAGAGACGCGGCTACCGTCTGACCCGGTTCCACATTCCTGACGAGTACGATACCGTTTATTGGTGAACGGATGACGGCCTTGGTCAGATTCGTTTCATCCGATTCAAGGGTGGCCTGGGCCTGCGACACCTGCGCCCTGGCACTCGATTCACCGGCCCGGGCGCGTTCAAGTGCCGCCTCCGCCGCATCCATATCCTGCTGCGCCGGCACTCTGCCGCCGCTTAACGAATAAACCTTTCGCATCCGCTCAAGTTCGACCTGTTTTTCCTTGACCGTGGCCCGGGACAGCAAGACCTGGGCCCTGGCCGATTCGAGCGAAGCCTTTGATTTCCTGACCTCCGCTTCGAGCTTCGTTGTATCAAGACGCGCCAGTATCTGTCCGACCTTGACGTGGTCGTTGTAATCCACCTCGACATTCTTGATAATTCCCGACAGTTCGCTACCCACATCCACCTGATTGGTGGGTTCCAGATTGCCGGTGGCGGTTACAATGATCGTAAGATCAGCAAGTTCAGCGTTTTGCGTCCTGAATTGAACGGATTCAGCTTTGTTACGGGTGATCAGAAAGGCCAGGACGATTCCGACAACCAGAATGGGGATGCCCCATACGATCCACCGCCTCAGGTGTTTCCCCTTTTCTGAAGATTGGTTAATCTCCAAGGTCCTCATAATATCTGGGCCGGCTTCAGGTTTTTCCTTCATCTTTATTTCCTCGGTCTCTCAATTCACTTTCTTTTTCAGCCGCCTCCGCTTTCCAACCGCCCCCCAGGACCTTGTACAGGCGCACCAGATTGGAAGCGACCGTACCGTCGCTCTGAACCAGTTGATCTTGATACGACAACAAAGACCTTTCCGTATCAAGCAGGGTTGCGAAATCGATCATGCCGGCCTGATATTTGGTCCGCGATAATTCCGCTGCGCTTCTAGCCGCCTGCACGGCATCATTCAGTGCGTTGCGTCGGTTCTGTTCCTCTGCATAGGCCACGAGCGCATTTTCTACTTCTTCCAGGGCATTCAGGATGGTAGCTTCATATGCATTCAAGTATTGTTCCTGAAGTGCCGACTGAACCTCGATATTGCGTCGAATAGCACCAGCATCAAAGATATTCCATGAAATAGTGGGGCCAATACTCCAGAATTTACTGGCCGATTTGAAGAGATCGGATGATGTGCTGGACTCCAAACCGATGGAACCCGCCAGCCGGAACTTGGGATAAAGATCGGCCGTTGCCGCCCCGATCCGCGCCGTTTGCGCTGCCAGCTCCCGTTCTGCTTTTCGCACGTCGGGTCGTCGGCGCAGTATATCGGCGGGGATTCCAACAACGAACTCCGGGGGTATGACCGGTATCGGGGCTTGCGTTTCAAGTTCCTTGTGAAGCATACCGGGCTGCCTGCCCAGCAGCACTGCGATCCTGTTCTTCGATTCTTCCACTGAACCCCGTAATGCCGGAATCCCCGAGCGGGTACTCTCCAGGGTGTAACGGGCCTGTTGGACAGCCAACTCGTCATCAAGACCAGCCTGGGAGCGCCACCTCGTCAGTTCGTATGTTTCCTGTTGAAGATTAAGATTTTCCTCAGCTGTAGCCAACTGCGCCTGATACATCCGTAATTCAACGTAATTCAATGCTACTTCCGCTGCGAGGGAAACCATAACATCGCGCAGATCCTCCCCGCTGGCCTGGAGGTCTGCCTCGGCCGCCTCTACAGAGCGCCTTACTCCGCCAAAAAGATCGAGTTCCCACCCCGCATCGAAAGCAGTTGAGTACAGTTTGCTCTCTTTCTCATTGCTGCGGCTTTTTGTCACAGATCCCGAGGCGTCCAATGTCGGGAACATGTCGGCTTTGCTTAGACCGCGGCGGGCCCGCGCCTCATTGACGCGCGCCTTGGCCTCCCTGACATCAAGGTTGCCCGTCACCGCACGATCAATCAGATTCGACAGAACCGGGTCATTAAGCGTCGTCCACCACCGGGCCAGCGCGCGGGACTCTCTTTCCTCGCCGACCAGGCCATTCTTCAATTGACTGTGCCATGCGGCCGGCGATGAGATGTCGGGCGCGACATAATCAGGTCCGACTGCGGCGCATCCGGCAAGCATCATAATCATAAAGGATCTTACTATCCACACCGGAAAGAGGCGCGTGTATTTCTCGATCGAACCGTTCATCTATCGTTTCCCTGCAGGCGTTTTTGTAACCTCTCAGACATGTTGATTACCATCACCGGCCTCGCCCGCCACAGGGATGATCGCCTTGCATCCTTCGATGCTCTTCGTCACGAAGAGTCTGGTAGGCTCTCATCTGTTCCTCCGTCAATACGGACTGGAGCTGCGTTTCCACATCTTTGCGCACGGTATCAATTTCATCCCGCACTGCCGATTCTTCACTTCGGCGACGCTCGCGATCTTTTTCAAAGAGCACCTTCATCTTTTCGTCCTGTTCTTTAAAAATCACTCGAATCTTTTCTGTTTGCTTGTCCGTTAAGTGTAGCCGCTCTTTGAGAACCGATACAATCCGGTCAGGATTATGCATATCCCCCGGAGGATGAGCCATTGCGGGGGAGACACTCGTGATGGTCAGGAATAATACACCGGTAACAAAACAGACCACGAGACTGTTCATCACGCCGTCTTTTATGGTGGAAAAAGCTTTAACGTTCATATTTCGACTCCTTGTGCATGAATTGTCTGTTCCGGAACTAGTTTACAGTAACTGTTAAGTCGTATCCGTCACGGAAGTGGTTACAAATATTTTTTTGCTATGACATGTTTCGCTGTCGGGTTTCCCAGGTTCTGACAGTTTCCTTTCTGTAACATACCACGGCATTAAACGATTGAAAAGTGAACTGCTCCTCGCCATTGCTGTATAGCTTATGCCTTCCGGCGAATGAAAACTGTCGGATTTTTCGATATCGTGAATTTTAGGACTCAATCCCTCCCTTTCGTTGTGGTCTGGTACATCCCTTCTGGTGGTTTCATTTGCTTCATTACCTCCACAGATAAACTTTTAATAATAGACTGGTTGCTATCCTTATGCCTATGTCGGTCTTGAACCGAGAAGAAATTGATAGCTTTTCTCGGTGCACACTGGGGCATGTGCCTTTTTCAACCACTTGGTGTCAGGTCCTTTTGAAAAAATGATAGAATTAAAACTTATAAGATAAGCCTATACTTACACGGTATTGGTTCTCATCTTTTACGACAGGACTGTCAGCGGCCTCGCCAACCAACCGGTCATAACCTGCACCAGCCTGAATCCCCCAGTGCTGATCCAGTCTGTGGTTTGCCATAATTTGAAACCCGAATGATTTGAAACCGGAAGCTGCATCATAAACCAATATGCCTGATCGGGTGGACTGGCTCGGTGAGACACTAAAATACTTCTCCATATAATCAGAGCTTGCATATGTTGTTTTTATCGACGGTTTCAAATTGGTTTTTTCCGCTATTCGCAGATCATAACCCAGGCCGAAATGAACCTGAAAACCGGTATCTTGCCCGGTGATCTGTTCCTCATAGCGTGCATCAAGAGCGACATCTCCAATCGCCCATTCAAATAAAACATTTGCAGTTGCGCCACCGTCTATATTGCCAAGCCCTCTAAGGTCGCTGGAGTCGTCCTCATCCCGCCCGAAGGTGTAACCGATAGCTATACCGAGCTTAAAGTCATTGCGATTCCACACATAGGCCCCCAAGCCTTTGGGTGCATTTAAAAAAAACGTATCGCGCAAAGTGATGTCAATAAGAGGAAAACCTTTCAATTCGTAATCATCGGACCCCTCATAATCAGGCTTATAGATGCCCAGTGCGCCGACACGGATAGACCAATCTTCGCCCTGAAGTGGTGCAGCGATCAAGGTCCCCTCAAAAGCAATAAATGACAATCCTATTAAAAAAACAATAAAGAAATTACGATACATGATATCAAGCTCCTACTTTCTCATTCCGAGACCTGCACAACCTCTTCATCACTAACTAATACCGCATCTTCTGGATGGAGATTATGCGCCAGCATCAAATACATCGCCGGCACAATAAATAATGTAAACAAAGTGCCGATAGCCATGCCGGTAGTAATTATCAGCCCGATATTATAGCGGCCTGCTGCACCTGCACCCGATGCCAAGACAAGAGGGAAGGCCCCTAATATAGTAGAGGCCGAAGTCATTAAAATCGGCCGCAAACGAGTGGCTGCTGCCTGTTCGATCGCTTCTCGTTTTTTCTTTCCTTCTCGCTGTAAATCGTTCGCAAACTCGACGATAAGGATGCCATTTTTACTGATTAGTCCAATGAGAGTAATAAGCCCGACCTCCGTATAAATATTCAGGGTAACCTCTCCTACACCTAGGTATAGAAAGATCAGTGCACCGCAGATGGCCATAGGTACGCTGATGAGGATAATAAGGGGATCGCGGAAGCTCTCAAATTGAGCTGCCAGTGCCAAGAAAATGATAATCATGGCGAAAATGAAGGTGAGCACCAAGGTGCTCGATTCCTGAACATACTGACGAGATTCTCCCGAGTAATCGACGCTGTATCCCTGAGGTAACACATCTTTGGCCAATTCATTGAGTTTTTCAAGAGCCTCGCCCAAGGTGATGCCTGGCGTGAGAATCGCTGATATCGTTGCGCTGTTGAGTTGCTGGAAGTGACTCAGGGATTCAGGAGCCACGGTTGTTTTTAAGCGTACAATGGTTGAAAGCGGAATGGAGCTGCCACCGGATGTTGTAATATAATAGTTTTTCAATTGATCGGCGGTTAACCGTGAACCCTGTTTCACCTGTGGAATTACCTTATACGAGCGTCCTGAAAGACTGAAATAGTTGACATGACCGCCGCTCAGCATGGACCCCAGCGCTTTCCCGAGGTCAGACATAGATAATCCGAGTAATGCGGCTTTGTTGCGGTCAAATTCAACTTGCACCTTCGGTTTGTCAATCTTGAGATCTTTATCCACATACATAAAGAAACCGCTTTCCTGTGCTTTTGCCATGAGAGACTCCGACACTTCATTGAGGCGCTCGTAAGAATCGGTTGTTCCGATCACGAATTCGACAGGCAGGCCGTGGCCGCTTTGGGGGAGTGATGAAGGTTGAGAAGCAAACGTATTAGCTCCCGCAATAACGCCAAGTTTATTTTGAACTTCCGGGTGTATAACATTGGTTGTTCGTTCTCGTTCATCCCATGGTTTTAACACGAGGCCAGCGAATCCTTCGTTGACTCCGCCCATTCCCTCCACTCTAAAAATATGCTCGATTTCAGGAACAGGTGAAAGAATTTTAGCCAGTTGATCGGAGTATAGTTGTGTTTGTTGTAAAGTCGCATCCGGCGCCGCCGTAAACATGGCGATGATAAATCCCTGGTCTTCCTGTGGGGCAAGTTCGCTTTTCGAATTGACAAAGAGAAAATAAATACTCGTAAAAACTATCAGGGCGAACACGCCGACTACGGGCAGAGAGTTCAACGTGCCATGCAGCACCTTCCCATAACTAGAGAGGAGACGGTTGAATTGTCTGTCGGTAAATGCCGTTAAACGGTGATGTTTATCCGGGTCAGATGTTTTTAGCAAATGCGAACACATCATGGGCGACAGTGTCAGTGCAACAACGGCCGATACCACCACGGTTGCCGCCAGTGTATAGGCAAATTCGGTAAAAAGCGCACCAGTCAGACCACCCATAAACCCGATGGGTAGATACACGGCTATCAGCACGACGGTAATGATTATAATCGGACTGGCAAGTTCACGAGCGCCATTGATCGATGCCTCTAAGGGAGGAACGCCCTCCTCAATATGACGATGTATATTCTCCACTACGATAATGGCATCATCCACAACCAGGCCGATGGACAGTACCATTGCCAGAAGTGTCAACAGATTAATAGTGTAACCGAGAATCAGCATTAAGAAAAATGCACCGACAAGCGACAGGGGAATGGCCACGATGGGGATGATTACCGAACGGATAGATCCCAGAGACAAAAAGATGACCAGCATGACGATTAGCAGAGCTTCGATCAGCGTCTTCACAACTTCCTTGATGGAACTGTTTACATAATCGGTTGCATCGTAAGCGATTGTACATTCAAGGCCTTGCGGCATCTGTCTTTGAATATCAGGCAAAACTTCACGGATCTTTTTAACAGTAGAAAGCAGATTGGCGCTGGGAGCAGTCTTGACACTCATCATAACCGCGCTTTTCCCATCAAAGTGCGTTGAAGAGTCATAACTTTCTGAACCAAGGGTGACAGTGGCAACGTCCTCCAGACGAACAATTGTTCCGTTTGATGACTTGATTACCAGCTTGCGGAACTCGTTAACGGTGTGCATGCCAGTATCCGCAGTCAGATCAACGGTTACCATCTGTCCTTTCGTACTGCCCAGCGCTGATATATAGTTGTTGGCCTCAAGAGCCCCGCTTATATCGGTGGCGGTCAATCCATAGGCAGCCATTTTGTCCGGATCCAGCCAGGCCCGGAGGGCGAATTCCTGCTTACCCAGAATTTCAACCGTCTGAACACCTTCCACCGCCTGTAATCTAGGCTGTACAACCCTGATCAGGTAATCAGTGATATTGTTTATGGGCATATCTTTGCTGTGGAAAGTAATCATCAGCGAACCGATCATCTCACCTTTGGACATGTTGATAACGGGCTGTTCAGATTCCGACGGTAATTTGTTTAGCACAGCATTGACCTTGGCGTTGATTTCGGTCATGGCATTGCCGGAATCGTAATTAAGGCGCAGATAGATTTTGATAGTGCTCGTCCCCTGCGTACTCTCTGATGTCATATAATCAATACCGTTGGCCTGGGCGATGGAATTTTCCAGCGGCGTGGTGATGAAGCCGGAAACCAGTTCAGGATCGGCACCGGTGTAGTTTGTAGTGACTGTTATAACGGCATTTTCGGTTGCGGGGTACTGTCGTATGGGAAGCATGTTGATGGAACGAAGCCCTAAAGCCAGAATCAACAAGCTAATCACGGTGGCAAGAACAGGCCGGCGGACAAAAATATCGGTGAATTTCATGATTTGATCTCCATTATTTGTCGACCGGACTGGGGGATGGATCGTTCAGAGGCTGAACTGCGTTATCAACATTGACACGACTGCCGTTCTTCAATTTGAGCTGACCACTTGTCACCACGATGTCTCCCTCCTTGATACCCTTAAGAATGGCTACCTGATCTCCTCTCGAAGAACCAACAGTGACAAATATCTGTTTTGCAAGCTTAGAGCTTATCCCATCTGTGCCCTCAGTACTTTCAATTGCATACACGGTTTCGCCGTAAGAATTAAAGGTAACAGAGGTACGCGGGATCGTCAGGTAGCGATTAGCAGGGCCAGCCTGAATATTAAGAGTAGCATACATGCCGGGTAGCAGTTTATGCTGAGGATTGGCAATAATGGCTTCAATCTGAACATTGCGCGTCTCCGGGTCCACTTTCGAGCTGATCGCGGAAATTCTGCCTGTAAATTCTTGATCGGGAGCAACATCAAGGGAGGCAACAACCGTCTGCCCGAGGGTTACACGTGATAATTCCTGTTGCGGAAGATAGAAATCGACATAGACGGAATCCAACGCCTGAAGGGTAACAATTTCATCACCCGGATTCAGATATTGTCCGAGATTCACCGCACTGATGCCGAGGCGACCGGCAAAGGGCGCACGGATGGTCTTTTTGTCCACCTGAGCCTGCTGCTGGGCGACCTCCGCCTGTTTGACTTTCAGATCAGCCTCATCGGCATCCAGCGACGCCTGACTGACCGCTTTGACCAGAAATTGCTTTTTGCTTCGTTCATAGACACTTCGAGCGAGATCACGGCTTGCCGTCAGCGTCTGCAATTTGGCGATATCGGTATCGGCATTGAGCTGTACCAGCACTTGACCTGCCTTGACGTTGTCCCCCGATTTAAAGTCTACGCTCTGCACCAAGCCGGCAACCTCGGTTGTCACGTCAACGCCATGCACGGCCCGCAGGCTGCCCACCGCTGAAATCTGCGGCTGCCATTCCTCCACGGCGGCCTCAGTAGCCGACACCGTAACCACAGGGACAGTGCCTGCAGCCAAAGATTTATTCATCATGGAGGACTGAAATCCCTTATAACCGAAAATTCCGCCGAAAATCACGCCAGCCACAATCAGCATGATGACCATTCGTTTAGTCATTTAACATTACCTCTTTACATCAATTAGTTTGTATATGTATTTTATCATTCAGCTTTTGCCGTTTTTTTCGAACGATTCCACCAACCACCTCCCAGTGCTTGGAAAAGAGCTGCCGTATCCTCATAGCGTTGAGACCGGGCTGTAATAACATTGATACGCGCTTCCTGATAATCTCTCTGAGCAATCAGGAGTGCAAGGTAGGTTGTTGCGCCCAGTTCATATTGTTTTTCCACCAGAGCGAGCGTTGCTTTCGCCGCGGCCTCGGCTTCTGCCCGAGCCCGCAACGTCCGGGCGTCGGTTTCCAGTGCACGCAGAACATCCGCCACATCCTGAAACGCTTCCAAAACCGTCTGCCGGTACTCCGCCGCCGCCTGATCATAAGCGGCCAAAGCGCTTCGCCGTTCAGCGGTGAGTTGTCCACCACGGAATATCGGCTGTAAAAGACCGGCGCCCAGATTCCATATGACGCTTTCTCCGCTAAAAAGGACTCCCGTCCCAACAGCCTGAAATCCCCAACCGCCAGAAAGTGTGATCTGAGGATACAGATTCGCTGTTGCTATACCAACCTCTGCACATGCCTGGTGTAGAAGTTCTTCAGAAGCTCGGATGTCTGGACGTTGTCTTACCAGTTGCGATGGGAGACTCATAGGCAATTCCTGTGGTAGGTGTAAAGAATCTAGACTAAATTCGGGCATCTTTGCACTTCCGGGAAACTGTCCAGTGAGCGCAGCCAGAGCATGGCGCGATGAGCCAAGCTGTTTTTCCAGTGGCGGAAGGTCGGCCTTGGTTGTTGCCAAATCTGTTTCCTGCGAAAGGACGTCCACTTTGGATACTGCGCCCATTTTAAATTGTTTCTGGATTATACTCAGTTGCTCTTGCTGCATGGCGATCATGTCGATCGTCGCTTCTTTCTTCGCCCTCAGGGAGGCTTCCTGGATGGCTGTCGTAACTATATTGGCGGTAAGGGTTAGATACGCTGCTTCATAAGCATATCGCTGATAATCGACCTTGGTCTGATAGGCTTCGATTTGGCGGCGTCCCCCTCCGAAAATATCGAGTGTGTAGGAAACAGCGACTGACGTATTATAAAGATTGTAGGTATCGCTTGCGCCACTGTTGGCATTGCCGGACGTGCGCTGACGAGTTGCCTGTAGATCGGCGTCGACCGCAGGATACACGATCGACCCTTTCACTGCCCGCAGATCCTCCTCGGCTTTGCGAAGCGCCGCCTGCGCGGCGGCCAGTGTTGGACTATCTGTGAGCCCTTGCCTGATGATTTGATCGAGTGAAGGGGAATTAAAGAGGGTCCACCACTGAGCAGACAGATCTTCGGTAAAAGTAAAGCTCTGTGCTCCATCACTTTTATATTCCACGCCCACCGTCTGTACCGGAAAAGGATCAGATGTATATCGTTCGGGAACGGTTAGGTTTAGCGGGGAAAATTCAGGACCTACGGCGCAACCGATCAAGGTGAAAAAAATTACTAATGTTAAGATCAAACGAGGAAGAAGTTGTCTCATGTCTTTTTCGCCTTACTTTTGCTGCATAAGAGCGCTGCATAAGAGCTTTGTTTCCGCTTTTTTTCGTACCGTATCCATTTCGTTCCTCATGTTCGATTCTTCACTGCGACGTCGCTCGTGAAATTTTTCAAAGAGAGATTTCATCTCCTTGTCCTGTTCCTCAAAAATCACTCGGAGCTTTTCTGTTTGCTCGTCTGTTAACTGCATCCGCTCTTTGAGAACCGATACAATCCGGTCGGGATTATGCATATCCCCTGGAGGATGTGCCATTGCTGGGAAAATACTCACGACGGTTAAAAACAATATGCCTGTAGCAAGACAGACCATAATGCCGTTCATTCGAACATCTTTTTTTACGGGAAGTGTTTTAACGTTCATCTATGTAACTCCTTTCTATATGATTTGCTTTTTCCGAATTGCCGTTGCCGGGCACGAAATAACTCTTCACACGAATCGAAAACTATTCTTAATAAGTCGTATCAATTGCAAAAGTGGTTACAAATTTTTTTCCATGACATGATAAAAAACAAGACTTCCCGAATATGGTATTCCTCACACAAAGTGTTCCTAAAACTTTTCATTTTCTCCGCATTGGCGTGGGACGAAATTTTTTTTGTAACCGTCGTGAGTTTTTCTTCGACTTTATAATTAAAACCACTCGAGTTGAGAGGATGTGTCTGATAGTTGTTGCATGTTGAATTTCTTTCGATTACATATGACGGTAATTACTGAATAGAATTGTTCATCGTGAGGCGTAACAATATAAGGACACTCAGTGACAGAGAAATTATAAAACAGGTTATGGATGGCAATGCCGATGCCTTTGCTTTACTACTGACACGTTACAAAAATCACGTGGCAAGGATTGTGAACTGGCGTGTACCGTATGATGCCGTTGAAGAGACGGCCCACAATGTATTCATCAGGGCGTATCAGTCTCTGCCTACGTACAAGGAAAAGGGAAGTTTCGAGCATTGGATTTCTTCAATCGCCGTCAGAACATGCTATGATTTCTGGAGAGAACGTTACCGTATCAGGGAACTTCCCATGAGTTCTCTCTCGGAAAAGCACCGGGAATGGTTGGAAAACGTTTCATCAAATACATCGGACCAGTCATTCCGCAAACGAGGAGAGCAAGAGGAAGCACGGAATGTGCTTGCCTGGGTGTTGGAGAAGCTGTCAGCCGAAGATAGAATGGTCGTTGAATTGGTTTACCTGGAAGGATTGTCGGTAAAAGAAGCCGCCGAGCTTCTCGGGTGGAGCGCCGCCAATGTGAAAGTCCGTTTATTCCGAACGCGAAAGAAGCTTCGCAGGCTGCTTGCGGGTGTTATCGAGGAAAGGAGAAGCGTATGAATTTCTCATACAGTGATTTTGAAAAGACATTAAAAGCCTTGACCGCCGCATACCATGCAAAACAACCGATAGAATTCGGTGAGGCATGGCAGGCGGGGGTGATGGATCATATAAAAAAACTCAGACCGCTGAAAACCGATACGAGCATTGTCGTATTTTCCAATAAGTTCATGTGGCGATTTGTTCCCGCGACATGTATCCTGATATTGACAATGTCTTTCGTTCTGATGATTGGTGTCTTCGAACCTGAATATGAACTTACGAAAATATTTCTTAACGACCCTGTCGGGTATACCGTCACACAGCTATGGGGGGTATGAGGTGATGACATCATGAAAAAAGCAAAGATGTGGGTAATAATCTTTCTCGTTTTCATTCTCGGGGCACTGGCAGGTTCACTGGGAATGCAGCAGTACATCCAGTATAAGCTTTCAGATTTTTTCAGAAGGGGCGAGCATGGACGAGTGGAAACATTGCTTGCAAGAATGTCTCGAGATGTTGCTCTCACGGATGCTCAACAAGTCGAAATAAAAAATATTTTGCAGGAATCACATAACAGGATTCATGAAATCAAAACGCAAACCGATCCTCACATCAGGGCAATCATAGATGACAGCTTCCGGCGGATCAGAGAGAAATTGAACGATGATCAAAAGAAAAAATTCGATGATTTCCACGAAAGGCTCAAAAAGCACAGAAGGCACCCACCTCCTTTTTAATCATTGATTGTTAATACTGTATTGACTGCTATAGTTCTCAGTAATGTTAAATTTCTGTCTGTTATTCAGCAAATGTGAGGATACGGTACTGTTTGAAAAAGTTTCTTGACAACGGGAGGCAGGTTTCTGTATTATGCAAAATAAGTTTGAAGCATAAGGAATTTGAGAATGAGAAAACTTACAGGGAATAAAAATTATTTTTGGTGCTGGTGGTTTAATAATGCCTTAAGGGAGTGGGCCGCCGGGACCTGATTATACAAAATGATAGTATTTCAAAGACCGTGACCATTCCTGGCCACGGTCTTTTTTTTTCAAGTTAAGAAGGGGCTGTGGGAAATACCTGCATCCCCTTTTTCTGTTATCGGGATATATTAAAAAGAAAAGGAGCACACCATGTTAATTGTAATGAGTAAAAAGGCGAAACCGGAAGAGATTGACGTTGTAGTTAAAGCCATCCATGGAAAAGGGTATACGGCACGCCCTATTCCGGGAGGGGAGCGAACGGCTATCGGTGTCTTGCATAATGAAGGGGCCGTTGATGCCTCTTATTTTCTGGGACTGGCCGGTGTCAAGGACGTCATTCCCGTCACGCATCCGTACAAACTGGTAAGCCGTGAATTCCAGCCTGAAGACACCATCGTGCAGGTAGGAGATGTTAAAATAGGCAACGCTTATCTGACCATCATTGCGGGCCCCTGCGCAGTTGAAAGCGAAGAGCAGTGCTTAATCATCGCCCGGAAAGTGAAACAGGCCGGGGCGCAAATATTCAGAGGAGGGGCTTTCAAGCCGAGAACGTCACCCTATTCATTTCAGGGTCTTGGTGAAAAAGGGCTGCAAATCCTGGCCAGGGTGCGCGAAGATACGGGAATGCCGGTTGTTACAGAGGTTTTAGACAAAGAAACGTTTGAATTAGTTGAGGAATATGCCGACGTAGTTCAGATCGGGGCACGGAACATGCAGAACTTCAGCCTGCTCAGACGGGCAGGGCAGTCACGAAAGCCGGTTCTTCTCAAACGCGGGATGGCTGCCACTATTGAAGAATGGCTCATGGCAGCAGAATACATCATGGAAGGCGGAAACACGCAGGTTATTTTATGTGAACGGGGAGTCCGTACCTTTTCCCACCACAGCCGGAACACGCTGGATCTCTCGGCTGTCGCCGCCGTGAAACTGGAAAGCCATCTTCCCATCATAGTCGACCCCAGCCATGCCGCCGGACGTCGCGATCAGGTGATTCCATTAAGCCGTGCCGCTGTTGCCGTAGGCGCTCACGGACTGATGGTGGAAGTGCACCACGCTCCGGAAGAAGCTCTCAGCGACGGAGCGCAGTCCCTTTACCCCGAGGGTTTTGAGACGCTGTGTAATCAGATTAGACCCATTTTTGATATTTTTTAATCCACAGATTTCGCAGATTACACGGATTACTCTAATTACTTGAAGTGCGATGTGAAATCTATGAGCCAAAGGGGCCAGGGAAAACTTTCTATTGATAAAGCCATTCGTTAGTGGTATTAATCGCCTCTTTTACGCCATCGACCGTCAGGAACTGCGACCCTTCCGGTCAGTGAACTCAGCCGATTTTATTGAGGACAGCCACCAATTATTGATCGTTTCGTAAAAAGTCCAGGAATCCTTCCCCCGTTAATGAGGAGGGAATTTTGGGCTTTTTAATAGACCATCAAGAATAAAGGCCAGGATTTAATGGAAAATATACGTAACTTCAGCATTATAGCCCACATCGACCACGGGAAATCAACCCTTGCCGACCGGCTGATACAATATACGGGTGTTTCCGATGCCCGGACATTCAAGGACCAGATCCTCGACACTATGGATATCGAGCGGGAGAGGGGCATCACCATCAAAAGCCAGGCTATTTCGCTTCCCTACGAGGGGCGGGACGGTACAGAATACACACTCAATCTCATCGACACCCCCGGCCATGTGGATTTTTCTTATGAAGTCTCCCGTTCCTTAGCCTCCTGCGAGGGGGTGCTTCTTCTGATCGATGCGGCCCAGGGAGTGCAGGCCCAGACACTTGCCAATCTCTACCTGGCGATGGAACACGACCTCCAGATCATTCCCGTTATCAATAAGATTGACCTCCCGTCAGCAGACATCGATCGAGTCATAGAACAGATAGACAGAGAGCTGGGGCTCGATCCGGACAGCCACCTTAAATGTTCGGCAAAAGAAGGGACGGGGATAGAAGCCATTCTCGAGGCCATCGTGGAGAGGATTCCGGCTCCCGCGGGTGATACCGAAGCCCCCCTTGCCGCCCTTATTTTCGATGCACATTACGACTCCTTCCGAGGCACGGTAATCCACTGCCGTATTTTCGACGGTACGGTAAAAAGCGGGGATATCATCCGCTTCATGTACAATGATGCCGCTTACAAGGTCGAGGAGGTGGGCCGGTTTCTGCTTTCCCGGCAGAAGCGCAACAGCCTCTCCGCCGGCGATGTAGGTTACATTATTGCCGGAGTTAAAACCGTCTCTGATGTCCGCACCGGGGATACGGTCACCTTAGACGGCAGACCCTGCAGCCAGCCGCTGCCCGGTTTCCGGGAAGTAAAACCGGTGGTCTTCGCCTCCATCTACCCCATCGACTCCGACGACTATCAGGATCTGGCCGATTCGCTCGAAAAATACATATTAAACGATGCCTCCTTCGTTTATCAGAAGGACGCCTCGGTAGCCCTGGGACAGGGTTTTCGCTGCGGCTTTCTGGGGCTGTTGCACCTCGAAATCGTTCAGGGAAGGCTGGAGAGGGAATACGACCTTTCCATAATTCTTTCCATACCCAGCGTACGCTACCGTTTCACACTGAAAAACGGGACAACCATGGATGTGGACAATCCGTCCTACTACCCTGATCCCGGATCAATCGCCGGCTCGGAAGAACCCTATATCCGCGCCTCCATGATGCTTCCCGAAAGGTACCTTGGAGCTGTCATGAAACTGTGCATGGAAAAACGCGGTGTGAACTCCACGCTCAATTACATTACCCCGGAGCGTGTCGAGCTCACCTACGAAATGCCGTTAGCCGAGGTGATCTTTGATTTCTACGATAAATTCAAGTCCGTCACCCAGGGCTACGGATCCTTTGATTACGACCTGATCGACTACCGTCCCAGCAACCTGGTGCTGGTAGACATCCTCGTAAACGGGGAAAAGGTGGATGCCTTATCACAGATCGCCCACCGCGAACGCGCCCGTGCCCGGGCTCTTAATGCCTGCGAACGGCTCAAGGAAGAGATTCCCAAGCAGATGTTCAAAATTGCCATACAGGGGGTGATCGGAGGCGATATCATTGCGCGGACGACCATTTCCGCCTTCAGGAAGGATGTCACGGCAAAGTGCTATGGCGGCGATATCACGAGGAAACGAAAACTTCTGGAAAAACAGAAGAAGGGCAAGAAACGTATGAAGATGATCGGCTCGGTAAGCATTCCCCAGGGCGCCTTCCTCGCTGTCCTGAGATCCGATGCCGATTAGAACTAACGCCTTTGTAAAAGGAAAAAAAATATGGATGCGCCGCCCGGCCTTTACATCCACATCCCCTTCTGCCGCAGCAAGTGCCGCTATTGCGGCTTCTATTCGACAACATCACTCGACCTGATAGGAAATTTTCTCGATGTCCTCCGCCGGGAAATGGACATTTACCGGACGGGATTTTCCGAATTTGATACCGTCTACATCGGCGGCGGAACGCCTTCGGTGCTTTCAGTAAAAGACCTGGGAGCTATCCTGGACGTGGCGGCAAACAGGTTTACCGTTGATTCCCGGGCAGAAATCACGGTAGAGGTGAATCCGGCGGATATCGATCTTAACGGCCTCAAGGCATTGCGCAACCTGAGAATCAACCGCATCAACATAGGCGTCCAATCCTTTGACGACGATATCCTGAAGTTCCTGGGAAGGAGGCATAATCGCCGTCAGGCCCTCTCGGCGCTGACAGCCTCGGAAAGAGCGGGATTTGACAATATCGGCATGGATCTTATCTACGGCGTTCCGGGGCAGGAAGTCACCTCCTGGACGGATACCCTTCACCTTGCCCTCTCCTTCAAACCGGCGCACCTTAGCTGCTACCAGCTTACCGTTGAACCCGAAACCCCTTTAGGCATCGGACATGCGAAGGGGGAAATTTCGATGCCGGAAGAGGAAACCCTGGCCGACCTTTTCTTCCAAACGTCGGGGATCATTGAGAAGGCGGGCTACATCCACTACGAGGTGTCCAGTTTCGCAAGAAATGCGGAGCTTCAATCGCGACACAACCAAAAATACTGGGATCATACGCCTTATCTTGGTCTGGGACCGGCGGCGCACTCTTTTGACGGATGCGGACGGTGGTCGAATTACCGATCCCTCCACGCCTATATCGAAGATTTGAAAAGAGAAAAGCCCCCCGTGGCGGCTTCGGAAACGCTGACCGATGAACAGTTGCGCCTAGAGGCCCTCTTTTTGGGATTGCGGACAAAAAGAGGAATCCACTTTGAGGAGTACAAGATGCGCTATGGATACAACCTCGTATCGGAAAAGGCGGAGATGATATCACTGCTCGCGGAAAGAGGGTTCGTGGAAATAAAAGACGGCCGCCTGAAACCGACCCTTGCCGGCATGGCTGTTGCCGACAGTCTGGCGTTGATATAGACAGATGTCCTTCATAACTTAGGCTCAATAAAATTGTCACGGCTTACTTTCAGCTTCGCCAGTGAAAAGGAATTATGGAATTTCCCTTGTTTTTTTGCTGTAGTTGTTTTATAAATTTTAGCTAAAGGTGGGATCTGAAGACTATACTTGTCTTTACTAATATTATTTTTCTGCCGAATTTACTCATTTAATCTGACCGATAAGACACACGCCAAATGTGTTGTTGCAGACCCCGATCCCATAACCCCTATTTGTTCTGTTTTTGAAAATTGACCCTTGCTAACCTGACTACTGAATTTAAAACTTTACGTAACGAATAAGAAGTCATTTTTAATAATATAAAGTGTTTTAGTATCTTTTTTGAGCCCCATGCCTGCAATACATGCGGAGCTAACTCAAGAAATGTAGAAATTTGAAAGGTTCATTTGATGGAGGAGAGAGTGTGATGAAATCAAAGATGAATTGGGGATGGAAGTTTTTCGCAATTCTATTGTGTTCAATCATGGCGGGATGCTCTCTTGGGCCGAAAGCCCTCAAAGGGAATCGCCTCGACTACAACGTAAGTATTCAGAAGAGCAACAACGAAGAACTGCTAATCAATCTTGTCCGGGCAAAGTATTTCGAACCGCTATTTTTCCTTAAGGTGGGTTCGATTTCGTCATCATTCAGCTACTCAGTCAATGCGTCTCTGGCGGGGACAATCTATAGCAAGGGAAGTGATTTATTCGCAAATTCCGTGTCACCGACTCTTGGCGCTGATTATGGTGAAAAACCAACTATTACATACACACCTGTCCAGGGAGAGCAAGCACTAAAGCAGCTTATGGAGGAAATTAATCTGGATCGGTTTCTGCTCCTCACTCGGGCGAATTGGAGTATCAGCTCTCTTATGTGGACCGTCGTGCAACGGATCGGTGAACTCTATAATTTCGAACCCGAAATGACCAAGGTAAGAGATGTTCCTTATTCTAAATTCCTTGATCTTGCAGATATATTTTACCGAATGCAATTACGTGGTGATATTGAATTCGTTGGTGTCGATAAGGAAGGCAACGGCACCATGCAATTACGATATACCGGGCCTGAGGAAGCCGACGAAGTCGAGAAGCTTCTTGGCATCAATCCCGAGAGGATCGGCGCTCCGGAAGGTAAGATCATCTCAAGTATAAAACTAACACCGGTGAGGGATCTTACTGCAGGCCTTAAGAAAAACAAAAGGCACAACGAAGTCCCCATCAAATTTAAGAGTTGTTTCGGAGTCCTCTACGATCTTGCGCGCAATGTGGAGGTGCCCGAAAAAGATACAGAGAGGGGTCTCACACAGAAATATGAATTTCTCAAGGGTGACATTATGAACCGGAAAGGTTTGCATCAGGGCCTCATTGTCGTACGAACCAGTACAACCTTGCCGAAGGATGCGTACACAGCAGTTTTCTATCGCGACAGGTGGTACTACATTGCTGATGATGATGTCAGGTCCAAGGCATACTTCGTACTGGTGGGAACGCTTATTTCACTGCAGGCCGGAGAGCTCAAAACGGCACAGCCGCTCCTCACGCTGCCGGTCAACCAGTAGCCCTATCAATTAAGAAAGGAGCCAACCATGTGTTTTACAAAAAAGATATCTGTCTCGATAATAATCGGAATGCTTATTACGTTACCCGTAATGCTTCACGCTGAGACGAAACTCTCTCAAGACATTAAATCCCTAATCACAACCGCGAGCTACAAACATTCTCACTGGGGAATCCTGGTTTCCGATCTCAAGTCCGGGGAAACAATCTATGAACTCGATGCCGACAAACTATTCTCCCCCGCGTCGACGACGAAACTGTTTTCCATGGCCACGGGACTGGATGCCCTGGGAGCCGGTCATATATTTGAAACACCGGTCTATCGCACGGGCCCCGTCAATAACAAAGGAATACTGGAAGGCGACCTGATCCTCGTGGCAAGCGGCGACCTGACAATGGGAGGGCGAACGGATGCCGAAGGACACATCGCATACACAGGAATGGATCATACCGATGCCGGGATGGACGGACCGCTGTCGGTGGTGCTTACCAGACAGAATCCCCTGGCAGGGATCAACAATCTGGCCCGGCAGGTGGCGGCCTCCGGTATCAAAAGAGTGCACGGGGATGTGATCATCGATGATCGCCTGTTTGAAATCAGCATGGA
>Ga0268277_1000884_pt1 | contig 22497 bp, 29 predicted proteins | sample saktaG_5_FD_190132 | JGI IMG/M metagenome (GOLD analysis project Ga0268277, IMG submission 190132) | Saline water microbial communities from Sakinaw Lake, British Columbia, Canada - sak_2010_1_5_50m | ecosystem: Environmental > Aquatic > Non-marine Saline and Alkaline > Saline ...
ATTCTGTTCCTCAATTAAAGGTACCAGGATCGGTTTTCCTGATGCCAGTTCCACCTGACGGATATGTGTAGAATATGTGGGGCTCGGCAGAATCACTTCATCTCCCGGATCAATTGTCGCCAGAACTGCCGCCGCTAACCCTTCAATCGCTCCCACGGTCACAAGCAATTCATCCGCTTTTCCCTCGATATGATTATCTCGTTTCAGTTTACGAACAATTTCTTCTCGCAATTGCAGCAGACCATCACTTGCGGAGTATCCCCCGGTCAAACCTTTCTGAATCGCGTTAATCGCAGCCCGGTTGATATGCTCCGGGGTTCCGCCGGAAGGTTTAGCCCAGGATAAAAAGGCAACATCATCGTACTGCTTTGACAAGCGGGTCATTTCATGAATAGCCGACTTTGGAATGCGGGTGACACGGTCTGATTGCTTCATTTAAAAGACACCTACAATGTTTATAGTTTCGTTAGTATTTCTGCACCATCCGACGTTACGAGAACGGTATGCTCAAATTGTGCGCTAGGAGAGCCATCGATGGTTTTGACCGTCCAACCATCAAGTATGGAAACATTAACTGCATCGCTTTTTCCCATATTGATCATCGGCTCAATTGTAAAGATCATACCCTTTTTGATCTTTATATTGTTTTCCGGTGTAAAATGGTGAGCCACAAAAGGTTCCTCGTGGAAACATTTTCCGATTCCGTGCCCGCCATATTTTTTGACAATTGAGTAGCCAAAGCCGGAAATATAATCTTCAATGACCCGGCCAATATCAGAAAAATAGCCACCAGGCTTCACGGCAGCGATGCCAAGAGCCATAGCCTTTTCCGTACGCTCCACCAGGTTTTTAATATCTTCGCTAACCGTTCCGATCAGAAAGGTTCGTGAAGTATCCCCATGGTATTCATCGAGAATCACAGTTACATCGATATTGACAATATCACCATTTTTCAGAATATCTGTTTCCGAAGGAATACCATGACAGACCACATCATTAATCGATGTGCAAATACTCCTGGTAAATCCATTGTATCCTAACGGTGCCGACTTTGCGCCATGCTTTCGGGTAAATGTCTCACAGAGATCGTTCAGATATTGTGTTGACACTCCCTCGTTTACGTAAGGACTAATATAGTCCATCAATTGAGCCGCCAACTCTCCCGCCCGGCGCATCTTTTTGATTTCATGCTTATTTTTTATTATTATCATATACTGTTTCAGATTATACAATCAGATGGCATCAACCAGCCCTGTTTTTATAATAGTTGTTTCGAGCCGGAATAGACCTCTTCTACAATCAGAATCGCAACGGCGCGCCCCGGTAATTTTATGGGATTCCATTTTTTCATATCCTTGTAAACGTCACCCTTACAATGATATTCGATTCGCCCCTTTATCTGGAAGGATGTATCGTCCTCAGTAATAAAAAGAATCGAGCCCTTACTGCCACTGAGTATATTTTGTCGTGTTTTTCCAAAAAAATTATCCGCCACCAACAATCTCTGATCGTCATATTTACTGACACAGGTCGCATAGATCGCATTGGGTCGCTGTTGTTCATCTACTGTCGTAAAGACAATCGGTCCTTTCCGATTTTCCCAGGCGTCACAGACCTCTTTGGGTAACGTTTTCATTCCAAATTTCCTTTCATTTTCAGGTTATTAATCACTCTGCTTATTGCTACCACTGGATCAAAAGATTTAATCGTAGTCAATCCGCGTCTTGTCATCCGCCCAGGTTGGCTCAATGATTTTCTGCCACTCGGCGCCTTTCCAGGTTCCCAATTTTTCATGATTATTAACATACTTTTGGGGAATTGGGTGGGTTCCTATAACCACCTTGATCGCAAACCGATTTTCCAGAAATTTCTTGAATGATTCGATATATGGACACGGCGGATAACCCACTACCAGACCGGTTGCGAGATGAATTACCTGCGCCCCGTTTTTAACCATCTCATCACCGGCATATTCGATGTTTCCGCCAGGGCAACCATCACAAGTGGTATAGCCGACAAGTTGAAGGTCAGTATTCTTACTGTAAACACTAAACGCGCCTTCCCGGTTTTTCATCGATCGAAAACATTTTCCACCGGCACATCGACGATAGCGGTCGCAAATGACAATTCCAATCTTGACTGATTCCTTCATTTTCACACCTCCGATTTGGTATCCAAAAATCAAAATTCCTTCAAATCGCCCTTCTTATATGTTTCATAGGCATCTTTTACCGTCAAATCACCGGCGCCTGTATAAATTTTAATATTGCCCTGTGCAAGAACCCGCGCGGCATTTCCGCCCGGACCATTACCGGTGATCAAAACATCAGGTTTCAATTCAAACAATTTCTGGGCTGTCTGCGGACCTGCGCCATGAGCGGTGTCTGCGATTGCCCGGTTATCAAATGTTGATACGTCTTCCGTTTCCTCGTTATAAACGAAAAAATAATCGGTTCTGCCAAAACGGGGATCAATCGGCGATTCCCATTCTGTGCCCTTACTTGTAAATACAATTTTCATTATTGCTCCTTTTTAAAATAAAATCTTTATCTGCAGGAATCGCAGAGATTCTTATTTTTTTTAATCTCCATGATATCTATAGGAAATATTTCATACTATTAAACATCCACAGATTCCTTAATTTTATCCCAGCTTCGCTTGATACGATCTTGTAAATTACTATTATCAAATTCAACAATTGTCTTACCCTGAGTCATTGCTTCAGTAAAGGATTCGTCATAGGGCAATTCACTGATAAGCACAATATCATTCGCCTGAATAAATTCCCGAATCTGTTGTGTGATTTCAGAATTCAAGTCGGCTTTATTAATAATGCAACCTGCTTTTATACCAAACTTTTTTACCAGTTGATAGACTCGTTTCAGATCATGAAAACCGGAAACCGACGGTTCGGTCACCAACACAACAAAATTGGCGCCTGACAGTGATGAAACAACCGGGCAACCGATCCCCGGCGAACCGTCCACAATCACCAGCTCTTTTTGTTGTTCATCAGCAATTCGTTTGGCTTCATTTTTAACCTTAGCCACAAGTTTGCCGGAATTTTCAGCGCCAATTCCCAGTCTGGCATGAACCATAGTACTACCGGTTTTGATAGTCGAAACGTACCAATCGCCGACATTCTGTTCTTCCATTATAATTGCATCAGCCGGACAAATCCGGGCACAATAGCCGCAGCCTTCACAATCCAACGGTTGAACAACAAAGTCACCATCAATTTGGTGAATAGCATCAAAACGGCAAACATCGACACATTTTCCGCACTGCGTACAAATATCCTGATCGATTTTCGCAATAACACCGCTATAGAAATTTTCAGCAACTTTAAAATCCGGTTCCAAAAGCAGGTGCATGTCCGCTGCATCCACATCACAATCCGCCACAATCACATCCTGACCGCCCAGCATCGCAAAGGAGGCAGTCAATGACGTTTTCCCCGTACCGCCTTTCCCGGAAATTACGACTATCTCTTTCATGAACTCACCCTCCCTCTCAGGTCAGATATGAATCCAATAATCTTATCGAGTTCAACTCTAAATTCCGGAACATCCTTATAAAGTAAATGACCCTGTGAATATAATTCGGCAATTTTCTTGCTGTTTGGAATTTTAGCAATGACTGAAATATTTTCTGTAATGCAATAATCAATGACATCATCATTACCAATCCCATGACGATTAACGATCACAGCAAATGTCTCACCCAATTCCCGCATGGTTTCCACCGCCAGCTTCAAATCATGTAAACCGAAGGGCGTCGGTTCGGTTACCAGGATCACCAGGTCAGCATCTTTCGTTGCCTCGATGACCGGACAGGAGGTACCCGGCGGCGAATCAAAGATTTTTACATCCACATCGGGATATTTACTATTCACGTACCTTTGTGTTTGCGCAATCAGCGGTACCGCCTGTTCCTGCCCAATATCCAGTTTACTCTCGATAAATGTCAATTTTTCTGCTTGATATTCCCTGAGCACACCCATTTTTTCCTGAATCATTGGCAGGGACTTTGTCGGACACAATTCCGAACAGGCGTAGCAACTGTGACACAATTGTGGAAACACCATTATTTCATCGGCCAATTGTACAATTGCATGAAAATTACAGACTTCCCGACAGTTGCCACAAAGAGAACAAGTATCGGATTTCCACTGTGGGACCATTTTAAATTTGTTTTCCTGATGTATCAAATCACCCTGAATAAACAACCCTGAGTTGGGTTCTTCCACATCAAGATCAATCAAAGCAACAGATTTTCTCTCAGCCAAATAGGCTGCTAAATTGGTTGACAGGGTTGTTTTTCCTGTCCCGCCTTTACCGCTGGCGATGGCAATATTCACAAATATAGTCCTTATTATTTAAGCAATTTCAGTACATTTCGGGATATTTCCAGAAAGGCTTTTGCTGTCTGTGATTCCGGATATTTCAAAACCATCGGTGTACCGTTATCACCACATTCACGACCTTGCTTTTCCATAGGGATCCGGCCTAAAAAAGTCACTTCCATTTCTGTGGCCATCTTCTCACCACCGCCGGTACCAAAGAAATCAATCGACTCACCGCAATGCGGGCAGATCAGGCCAGACATATTTTCAACAACAGCAATTTTGGGAATGTTTAACTTTTTTGCCATGTTCACGGCCCGGCGACAGTCAAGCAATGAAACTTCCTGAGGTGTCGTCACAACAATGGCCAGTTGAGGATGCATTTTCTGGGAAACTGTCAGAATTTCATCGCCGGTTCCCGGCGGAAGATCAGTCACCAGAATATCAAGTTCGTCCCAAACCACATCGGCAAGGAATTGTGATATTGTGCCCGACCGCAGTGGTCCCCGCCAAATAACCGGTTGGTCTTTGGGAATCATCGGGGCAATTGAAATTACCCGAAGCCCATCTTTAATCTGCGGTAATATCTGATGCTGGTCCATCATTTCCGGCATACCGGACAAACCAACCAACTGGGGAATATTTGGACCGGTAATATCAGCATCTAACAGGCCAACTTTTAGTTTCTCTTTCAATAACGAATAGGCCAGATTCACAGCCACGGTGCTCTTCCCAACACCGCCTTTACCACTAAAAACAGCGATACGGTTTTTAATCAAGTCCAGATTTTGCTTTATACGCTGGTCCTGCTCCTGCATCTCCGCCATTCGATCTCTTTGTTCCGCCACAATAGATTCCTTTCTAATTATTCATTTACAATTCGATAATTTTTCCAGCGCCACCGGAAATATACTTATCTGGATAAATTTCTTTTAATTCGCTGATTGCCTGTGTACAGTGAGTCGGGCAAATCTTTCGAATATTCTTTAATATATCAAATTCTTTAAAAGCGTGAAAACCGCCCACAACGGCATAAATTTTTCCATAGGGTTCTGATGCTTTCATAATTTTTCTCAATCCCGGATGGGAACAACCGGCAACTATAACGATTCCATTTTCCGATTCAATAATCAACGACTGTTCGATGCCTTTTAGTTCACCGGTAGAGTGAAATCTATCTCCAATAGTAACAGGCTTCGACACATGAATCACCTTGGCGGCATTCCGCACTCCCCGAAGAGACTCAGGTACATAAACCGTCACCTTGTTATTTATCGCTAAAAATGCGGCCAGACCACCGGTATGATCAAAATGATGATGGGAGATGAAAACCGTATCAATTGAAGTCGGATCAATGCCCATTTTCTGCATATTATTCAGAAGAATATCGCCATCGGCACCGGCATCAAAAAGTATCATTTTTTTTTCAAACTCGATAACTGCTGCAAACCCCCAGTCAGTTTGCATGTCATTACGAATCGATGTGTTATCATAAACGATTTTAATTAGCATCGATTAATCCTATATCCCCTATAATTGTCTTTCTAATGCCCGCTTCAAACTCCGGAAACTGTTTACAAATATCCCGAAGTGTAAATTTAGATTTCAATTGGTCCAGTAAATCATTATTCGCAAAATACCGAAAACAACGATCAAGAAGGCCTTCCTTGCTCAGGCGTCCCCTGGCTAAACTGTTATAATAGCTGTCCGCTAAAATAACCCGAAACTCTCTACTTTGTATCACAGATTTCACGATCACCCGGTAAGTACAGCAATTTATTCTATCAATAGTTAGATTCATTGAATAGTCAGAGGTGGTATTCTGACTTCTTCTTGGTTTTTCAGGTTTGATATATTCGGATTGGCGATAGCGGTTGATACTAATAATTTTGTCTTTTATTAAAAGGTCTACCACTCCAGTTTCTGCAAAATTTTGCTCGATCGATCGGGCTTGTTCCAGCCGCAGAGGATGCCGGGCAGAAATCTCCAGAATAGCTTCAGTAGCGTTTCTAAACTCTTTTACGCCAAAATCGCCCTCTTCTTGGTTCGCTACCGCAACAACATTTGACAACATCTGCTCAGCCGCCTTGATTCTGTCAGAGCCAGAACATTCAACCCATTTTTCAGCCGGTGGACGAATTGGCGTCATGACAAATACTTTATCCGGCTGAATCTCCATCATAGTGTCACGAAGCAATATCAGTTGCTCATCTGTATCATTGACATCTTTTATCAGCATCACTTCCAGCCAGAGTTGACCGTCGTAATTCTTTCGGAAATTCGTCAGACCGCCAAGCATATTATCAAAGGAGATTGACCCGTAAGGACGGTTAATTCGCTTGAAAATATCCGGATTACCAGCATCCAACGTTGGCAATATGATATCAGCAGCCAGTAAATCTTCCTGAACATCTTCATTAAAAAGAAGTGATCCATTTGTGATAACCGCTATCGGCAATCCGAATTCCTGTTTACTCTCCCGAATCAGCCAACCCAGATCACTGCAGAGCGTCGGTTCGCCATCACCGGCAAACGTAATTACATCAGCAGATGATGTGGCAACAACCGCTTCAATATCCCGAAGAATATCATATTTTGGAAAAAATCTCTGTCGTTTAATCTGTAATTTTGAGGTCCGCCCCAGTTGACAATAGACGCAGGAATAGGAACAAACCTTGGCTGGTATGGGGCTGACACCAATGGAATTTCCTAATCTTCTGGACGGTACCGGACCGTAAGCGTACATAGATTCTTCCTAAATTCCTTGAATGCTGATAGCACTGACCGGACACGCGGCAACACACTGGCCACAGCCTTTGCAGATTGATGTATCAATGAATGGTCTGTCCGTCATCAATATCGCATTAAACGGACAAGAATCGACACATTTACCGCAAGCAAGACACAGCGCATTGTCAATTACCGCTAATGGTTTGGTGGGAATTGTTGTTGTTTCGGAACCAATTTGACGGTTTGGTTGACCGCCAGTTGTCTGGAATAAGTTATAAAAATTATCAAGCCATTTCCTGAATTGTAATGGCTGTCTGTTTGCTGCCGCTCTCCTACCGCCCCTAAATCTCATCTGTAGTCCGTTCCGTGCACCTCTTCCAGGCATTAAAATCTCCTTACCAGTTCTATCAATAAATGATAAGATTTATGCGGGCAGGCTATTTATAAATTCCCGCCCGCATAATTATTTACTTTGACTCGGATTCAAGTTCACCAATTCGTCTGGTGATATCCTTAAGGCCCTGTTCAAAATTGGTAGCCTGGGCTTTCAAGGCTTCCAACTCCTGTTCTTTCGAGGGTGCATTCCAATTTACCGGAGCAGCTGGATAATACCCATAACCCTGGCTGAATCCACGGCTAAAACCGCCACGGAATCCTCTACCTAATCCGCGTCCGCGTCCTGCTCCAAAACCACCGCCTCCGCGGGGAACACCTTTTGTATACCCGGGACTATCATATCCTGCACAATATCCCAGACCTCTTCCTGTCATCTGGCCCATTCCATTGGGACCTGTTCCATCTCCTCTTGGCATAATTGCCTCCTTTTTATTAATTAATTTCTCGTCATCATCGTACCACATTTGGGGCACTGTCTCTGATTACAAGGTTGCCCCCTTAAATGAGACTCATTGTGACCACAATTCGGGCAGACACAATTTCCGCTTGGACCTGCTGAAGCGGGTCCACCCATGCGACCACGTCCACCTTTGCGTCCTTGTCCTTGTCCTAAACCACTACCGGATCCTGTTCCGCTTGGCCCAGTTCCATCACCTCTTGGCATTTTCTATCTCCTTATATGTAAATTTAATGTCCATGGCCACCTCTAAATCCACCACGGTTTCTGTGTCCTCGACCACCACGTCCGCCAAACCATTCATTTAAATGAACAATATTCTTAGAACCACAGCTCCGGCAAGTAGTAAGTAATTCGCTGGGCGATTCAAAGCGTTCGAAATCACCACAATCCATACAGCGCTGCAGCTGAGTTGTGAACGTATAATTTCCGCCTTCAATGAGTAATTCTTTAACTCCGACAATAGCCTCAGCAACCTTTTTACGGGCTTTTTCAATAAGTCGGCTAAATGTTGGGCGAGATACACCAATAATATCAGCTGCCTCCTGATGATCCAGTCCATCGTAATCTGCTAACCGAATGGCTTCATACTCTCCAAGCGTCAGATAGACTCTTTCTAAAAATCGGGCAGGAACACCCATGGGTTTCAATCCCTGGATTTTGGGTGGTTCCAGTACTTTTCGCTCTTTTTGGGGTCTCGGCATTTGTTCTCCATTTGCTTATGAACATAAGTTCATAACAAATATAATGCACATATGCTCATAATGCAAGTTGTTTTTATTACAAAAATGAAAATTTTATAAAAATTACTTGATATAAAACATTTTATTTCATATTCTTCATATGATTGTGAACACAATCACAAAGGAGACCTAAAATGAGAACAAAGCCAATACCAGATGAAACTATCAGCCGGATGTTTCCATATCTGAGATCTTTAATTTGTCTCTCTGAAAAAAAATCAACGATTGTCTCTTCTACCCGCCTGGCAGAATTATGTAATGTAAACCCTGCCATTGTACGAAAAGATCTTTCCTATTTTGGAGAATTTGGGAAACGCGGCATCGGGTACAACGTTAATGAATTACTTCCGGCAATTCGGAATATTTTGAAAATTCAAAATTTTAAAAAGGTTATCCTTGTCGGCGTTGGAAATATCGGCAGGGCACTGCTCTCTTATTCCAGTTTTCCATCCGAAGGCGTTCAAATTGTGGCGGCTTTCGATAACAATCAAGAAAAAATAAATACAGAAATTAACGGAGTGATAATACAAGATATCGATGATGTTGAGAAAACCATAAAAAATGAAAACATTAAAATCTGTATTCTCGCTACTCCAGTCTCCGTAACAGGTGACGTAGCAAAAGACCTGGCTGATATGGGCATCAACGCCATTTTATCTTTTTCGCCATGTCGAATAAATATGCCGAAAAATATTGAAGTTAAGTGCATTGATTTAAGCACTGAACTCGCCAGATTAATATACTATTCACATAATCCACAACAATAATGGCACTATATTTTAAAATTTATTTTATTATGAAATTGGGCGATCTTTAAAAAATTAGATCAGGAGCAAAGCAGGATGAATGAGAAATCCTTTTTAATAAAATTAAAAAATTTCCTTTATCTTTTTATTTTTCTATTAGCCGTATGGGTTATTTTAACCAATACTTTTAAAATTGATGAACTTCTCCCAGGATTTCTAATTAGTGTAACGCTTGCATCAATTTTAAATAAAAATTACCAGAAACTTAGACTTCCTGCTTTCAGCGTAAAGCGAATTGTATATTTTATACTGTTTCTTCTTGTGCTATTAAAAGAGATTGTGAAAGCCAATTTTGATGTAGCGTACAGAGTGCTTCATCCTAAAATGCCGATAAAGCCGGGAATTGTAATTATCAAAACGGAATTGAAACAGGACATCGCAAAAATGTTATTTGCTAATTCTATTACTTTGACACCGGGAACGTTTACCCTTGATATAAAAGGTGATGAATTGCTTATACACTGGATTTATGTCAAAACGCAAAAGAAGGAAGAGTCCACCAAGGAAATTGGTGAAAGATTTGAAAAATATTTAAAAGTGGTATTTGCATGAATGAAATAATATTTATTGTGTTTTTAGGTTTGATAGTCGGGGGCATCTTGCTGAGTTTGGTTCGAATGCTAATCGGACCGACGGCTTCGGATCGGGCGGTAGCCGTCGATACAATTACAACTACTACGGTAGCTTTGCTGGTGCTTTTAGCGTTTGTATTCAAACGCTATGTTTACCTTGATGTTTCTCTCGTGTATTCACTTCTTGCCTTTGTCGGGCTGTGCGCTATTGCACGTTTTATGGAAAAAGGATTCTAAAATGGAATTGCTTGGAATTATCATTACAGGAATAGGTGTACTATTTTTGCTACTTGGAAATTTTGGAATATTACGATTGCCTGATGTTTATAATCGAATCCAGGCAGGCACAAAATGTACTACCTTTGGAACATTTTTCACTATTATCGGAATAGGAATCATTCAGCCGGAATGGTTCTGGAAATGTCTTCTGATTGCCATTTTCGTTTTGGTTACCAATCCTATTTCAAGCCACGCTATTGCAAGAGCCTCAAGGAAAAGTGGTGTTCCGCTATGTGACAGAAGCATAGTAGACCAGACAGAAGAGTTTGAGAAAAGGAAAGAAACATGATTATAATCGTTACCTTATTAGTAATTGCCATGCTGGCGTCAGCAATTTCCGCATATATTTTTAAGGATCTGCTAAGTGCAGTGATTGCTTCCTGCATGGTCAGTCTCATTGCAGCGGTTCTGTTTTTTCTCTTACATGCTCCCGATGTTGCCATGGCAGAAGCTTCTATTGGTGCCGCACTGGTGACCGCTGTTTTCGTTATCGCAATCAGACGAACCAAGAGGTATGAAGAATGAGAAAATTATCCATTATAATCGTATTAATAATAATTGGATGGGGTATTATTACGTCGCTTCAGAAAATACCATTCGGCTCATCGCGAGCAAAGCTTGCCGACCACTATATTAATGAAGGTAAAGAAGAAACCGGGGCGGCAAATATCGTTACTGCTGTTGTGGTAAGTTATCGGAGTTTGGATACACTTGGTGAAGTGACAGTCCTGTTTCTGGCTACCATTGGATTAGGCGCTGTGCTGGCGACAATTAAAAGAAAATCTGAGAGAGAATCAGAAAAGGCAAGTTTAATCCTTTCGACAGGGTGTAAATTATTGTTCCCGCTCATTTTATTATTTGGCGCATATATATTCATTCATGGACATTTAACTCCCGGCGGAGGATTCCAGGGAGGTGCGGTAATCGCTTCGGCATTCGTTCTTATGTATCTTGGCTGTCATGAAGAAAAAAGGATAAATGAAACCGGAAGTATTTTATCCGAATCTCTTGGCGGATTGGTATTTCTATCTATTGGATTAATCGGTCTGGCGATCGGCACTGGTTATTTTCTGAATAATTTTTTGCCAAAAGGTGAATTTAATACCTTATTGAGCGGCGGTATCATTCCGATAATTTATATCGCCATCGGTTTCAAGGTGGGCGCGGAATTAAGTAAAATTATCGACCTGTTAATGGAGGAGAGTTGATGAGTTTTTTACATAACTACATCTATTACATCGGAGCCTTCGGTCTCATATTTATCGGCCTTTTTATTATGGCAGTTAAGCGTAATTACATAAAAATAATAATCGGACTGAGCATTCTTGAGACAGGCGTTAATCTGTTCCTTATTTCAATCGGCTATATTAAAAACGGAACCGCCCCGATTTTTTCAAATGCAGGTATTGCAGCTGAAAATATGGTAGATCCGGTACCTCAGGCGCTTGTACTTACCGCTATTGTTATCGGGCTGGCTGTTATGGGATTGGCTTTATCGCTGGCAATCGGGTTATATAAACATTATGGAACCCTTAATTTGATAAAAATAAAAGAACAAAAATGGTAAGAGAGATTTTTTCAGCAGGGATAAGAATTACTATCGGGAATGGGGTATTGTCAAATGAGTGAAACGATGAATTTTAATCCAATCCTTTTCATAGCCGTGCCTTTGGGGCTTGCCTTTTTAATACCTTTATTGGGACTTGTCTCCAAAAAAATTATCAAATGGTTACCTGTGGTTGGTTTCCTTTTCAATTTAATTATGGCACTAATAATTTTACCTCAAGCTCTGGAAAAACCGATTGTCGTCATAATAGCGGGATTTTCCCCGCCCTTTGGAATCAATCTCGTCGCTGGTCCGGTGGGTATGCTGATGGTGACATTAATTGCACTCACTGGGTTGCTGGTGGCAATTTATGCGCTAAAATATATTAGCGAAGGCGCAGAAGAAAAATATCATATCTTATTTCTATTGTTACTAACCGGCGCTACGGGAGTCGTACTAACTGGCGATATATTCAATCTTTTTGTCTTTTTTGAAATACTCTGCATTTCCTCTTATGCTCTTGTCGCCTATCTGGGTAATCGATCTGGACTCGAATCAGCGGTGAAATATCTTATTCAGGGATCAATTGGTTCCAGTCTTTTATTGATCGGTATTGGATTGCTTTACGGACAATTCGGGACCTTGAATATGGCGGATTTAGCAAAGCAGATCGTCGATTATACCGAACCTTCTGTATTCATTCCGATGGTTTTGATGATAACAGGACTGGGAATCGAATCTGCCATATTTCCATTGAATGCCTGGCTTCCTGATGCTCACTCATCAGCGCCTTCTTCCATCAGTGCGATTCTTTCCGGAATTGCCATCGAAGTTGGACTCTACGCCGTCATTCGGATCTTATTTACAATATTCGCTGTTTCAAACTTTTTCATGTTTTTTATGATTTTAGGAGTATTGACATTATTAATCGGAGAAATGAGTGCATTCAAACAAACTAATATAAAAAGAATGCTGGCTTATTCCAGTATCGGACAAATTGGATTAATTGTTTTTGCTTTCTCAATTTCCTCACAATTGGGAGTGGCAAGCGGGCTCTTTCAGATGATCAGTCACACATTGGGAAAAGCTTTATTGTTTTTATGTACCGGATATATGATCGTTCGAACCGGTTCGATGGAAATTTCATCATTTGACGGAATTGGCAAGAAAATGCCGTTAACCACTCTTTTTTTTACAATTGGTGCATTTTCTATTGTCGGGTTGCCGCCATTTACCGGTTTCGCCAGCAAATTTATGATTATCCGTGCCGCACTTGACAAAGGAGAATTACTCTTTCTGATATTGATTGGAATTGTATTATTAGGAACTGTCATCGAGGGAGTCTATTTCTTCAAATTGATTCAGGTGATGTACTATAAAGGGACTCAAAAAACTGATAAAAAAGATGAATCTCCCATTACCGGTCTGATTCCGATGTTTATTCTCGCAGGATTGGTAATATTCATCGGAATATATCCGAATTTTATTATGAAAATATTAAACTCGGCGGCTTCCGAATTGCTTGATCAAGCAAAATATATAAGGAGTGTATTGGGATGAGTTTAGAAATACTGATTAGCGTTGCTTTCGGCGGTGCATTCCTCACATATTTTGCAGGGAAGATATCGTCCAAACTCAGAGATATACTTGCTGTGTTTTTTTCCCTGGCACTTGTTGTAATTGTATCTTACTTATACAAAGTTGAGACAAAATTTTTACTATACAATGAATTTTTTGGATTGCCATTAGTAATTCGTCTGAATCCTATGGCATGGTTTTTTGCCATTGCTATCGTTAGTTTATCTGCCCTGGCGGTCATTTATTCCCTGAGTTATATGAAGCACCGTGAGAGAACCGATTACTACTATTTTATGCTTCTCCTGATAAACGCTGCCATGCTTGCTATTGTTTTATCCGGCGACCTGGTTTCCTTCTTTATTTCCTGGGAAATCATGAGCTGGTCAACTTTCCTTCTCATCAGTTACAACAGGAATGGTGCTCTTCCTGCGGGAATTAAATACATCGTTATGTCGCTGATCGGCTCAATGTGTATGCTGGTAGGGATTCTTTCCATTTACACATCATTTCATACTGTTAATATCAGTGAAATTGCAAATCACATGGCGACTGCATCTTCGACGTATAAACTTTTTCTCTTGGTAATTTTCAGCATCACATTCGGGATAAAGAATGCCGTTATGCCATTGCATACATGGTTGCCCGACGCCTACGCCGAATCCCCCTCTCCATTTTCAGCCGTACTTTCAGGAATGCTCACCAGAATGGGAATTTTTGGCTTTCTACTCATTATGTTTGTCATTGTTGGAGCAGAAAACACCCTTTACGTTGGTAAAGGATTTTTTAGTTACCATAGTATTCTTGCCTGGTTGGGGGCTATTACAATCGTCATCCCAACTTTTATTGCCATGCTACAGAATGATGCAAAAAAACTGCTTGCCTGGCACGGTATTGGGCAAGGTGGATATATGATTGTTGGAATTGCTTTTGGAACAAGTCTGGGGCTTGCCGGTGGCATATTCCATACCTTAAATCACGCAATCTATATCATTCTGCTCTTCCTCAGTGTCGGCGCCATTGAATACAGCACCAACGGTTTAAGGGATCTCAATTCACTGGGCGGTCTTTTTAAAAAAATGCCTGTCGCATTTCTGGGAGGTTTGTTAGGAATTTGTGGTCTGATCGGTATTCCTCTAACCAATGGCTTTGTATCAAAATGGCTCATCTATAAAACCTTAATTTTAGGAAAAGCGCCATTTTTGGCTTTTGCTGCTTTATTGGGAACCTGGGGAACGATTCTATCCGTTTTTAAATTTTTACACAATCTCTTTCTTGGTCAATTACCCCGGGAACATCAAAACATCAAAAAAACCCCTCTGACTATGCAGATCCCGATCGTCATTTTGTCATTGACAATACTATTATTTGGTATACTGCCTGGTTTACCGTTGAAGGTCATTAATTCCATTATTGTTTCTTATGGTTTTAATTCTCTTAACATATCCATCTGGGGAATCAGTTCAGAAACCGGGACCCTGAACATGATCAATATTTTTACCGCCCTGCTGGTTGTCGGATCAATTTTTTGGTTCATTTTCAGGGCTGCCCGCAAATCTACAACAGTCGATCAATATGATAATTACGCGGCCGGTGCAGCGATTCCCAAAGATAAATATAATTACACAGTCGAATTTTACGCCCCGTTTTATCGAATGGCTTCTCCCTTTCTTAAAGATATTTTTGATGTGCTGTATCAAAAAATAGCCCAATTCACAGAGTTTCTCTGTGACACTATTAGAAAAATCTACACCGGTTATATTGGCGATTATGTACTTTACATTATTCTGTTTTTAGCGTTTCTTATCTCAGCTCAATTAAAGTGGAGTGTCTTTTAATGAAAATACTATCTATATTCATATCACCCCTGCTGGCGCTAACTATCGGATTACTTTTTCTCGGGATATCCAGGAAAATAACGGCAAGAATTCACTGGCGCTATGGGCCACCAGTTATCCAGCCGCTTATTGATGTCATTCGATCTTTCAGCCAAAAAAGCATCAGTCATGGGCCATTTTTTGATTTCGGAATAATCCTATCCCTGACCAGTTCTATTGTACTGATCTTCTTTTTGCCAATCGGAAATTTTTATGCAATGACATCAGGTGGGTTAATTGCTTTTCTGTATCTGATGCTCTTAGGCCCTTTTGGAATTGCGCTGAGTTCTGCCGCTTCCGGAAATCCCAACTCAAGTATCGGTGTATCACGAAAATTTCTGCTGGCGCTGGCATACGAAGTACCGTTGCTTCTGGTTCTACTCGCGGTGATGACCCATTTTAACACAATTTCACTGGTGGAAATTGTAAACATCCAGGCAAGTACCGGTATGGCGTTTTGTTCCTGGGCATTGATTCTGCCCGGCGTTGCTTATTTTTTAATTCTGCCGGCTATTCTGGGAGTAAGACCCTTTGAAATCGTCAGCGCTCCCCAAGAAATCTCTTCGGGGCCGGTCGCCGAGTTTGGCGGCAAGCATTTGGCATTTTACACCTTGCAACACGCCCTGCAGCTGTTTGTCGGATTGGCTCTTTTCGTGGATATTTTCCTCGGCGGAGGAACTTTATTCGGTCTGTTAAATCCCATTGCTGGAACAGTGTGGGCACTAATTCTTGGAGTAATCATTTTTCTGATAAAAATGTTAATTGTTTTAATTATTGGGCTCTTTATCAACGCTGTATTTCCCCGCTTTAGGATTGAGCAAGCAATGCAATATTTGTGGAAGTGGCCAACGTTGATTGCTTTTATTGGACTTGTCATCGTAGTGTTGATTAATTAGAAATAACGTTAAGGTAAAAAATGGATAGAAATCAAATCAGAAAGTGGTTAAAAAATCTCGGTAAAATGGCTAACAAATATTCCTTCCATGTTGTCTATTTTTGTACCGGATGCGGAATCATTGAAATACCGCCGTCCATCACCACCCGCTGGGATGCAGAACGGTTTGGAATCATACCAGTGGCAACTCCCCGGCAGGCAAATTTATTTTTAATTACCGGCTACGTCTCGACAAAAACATTAAAAGCGATTATTAGAACCTATGAACAGATGCCGGAACCCAAATATACCGTGGCATTCGGGTCCTGTCCAATAAATGGCGGAATGTATTACGATTCCTATAATACCATTACCAGTTTGGATAAATATATACCAGTAGATGGCTATATTGCGGGATGCATGCCCAGACCGGAAGCGGTCTTTATCGGCGTAACCCATCTGTGGAAACTCATTGATATGGACAAAGCCGACGGGTATAAGCGATACAGAGAAGATTATACGCTTTACCGTGCAAATCAGGAACAGCTATTTGGCGAGCTAGGCTGGCCGCCTTTATTTCAAAATGAAAAATATAAATATTCCAATTCACAGCAAACTATTTGACATATGCGGTTTCAAAAAAGGGAAATATTAATATGGAGCTACTAAAGCAAAAACTTTTATCCGGCTTTAATGGTCTTGATATTCAACTTCGCGACGATCAGAGAATGTTTATTAGCACTGAAAAGGAATCGATCCTGTCACTGCTAAGTTATCTTAAAAACGAAGGATACGAACACCTGGCTCTTATTTCCTGTAACGACTGGATCAATCAGGAAAAATTTGAACTGGTTTATATTCTCTCTGCCTATATGGCAGATGATAACCATTATCAGGAAAAAGAAAAAAGAAGTATCATCCTCAAAACAAATATCTCCCGAAAAGTTGCCAAATTCATGACGATCACCAACATTTTTAACAGTGCTGAACCCTATGAACGGGAATTGCATGAAATGTTCGGGATAATCTTCGAGGGACATCCCCGCTTAACACCCTTAATGCTGGAACGTGAATATGAAGTCCCACCCTTTCGAAAAGATTTTGACAGTCAAAATTACGTGGATAACACTTTCGGGAAAATTCCTTCCATCGCAGAAAGAAAGGAAGGAACAAAATGAGAGAGCTTGAACTTTTTTACGGTCCTCAGCATCTTGGCATGGTTGGAAATTTCAGCATTACCTTAAAAGTAGAAGGCGATAGAATTATCAAAGCAGATGCCAATCCCGGTTATTTACATCGCGGCTTTGAAAAATTAATGGAACAAAGAACCTGGATGCAAAACTTTCCATTAGTCTGCCGGATTAATGTCGTCGAACCCGATCACATGGAATTGATTTACTCCATGGGTGTGGAAAAATTAGCCGGTATCGAAGTTCCGGAAAGGGGAAAATTTATCAGGAGTATTTTCTGTGAAATGGCGCGAGTCGGATCACATCTGTTTGGACTCTGGGCTTATGCAAATATGCTCGGCTTCGATACAGTTGCAAACTGGGCAATGTATCACAGAGATCTTTTATTGGATCTCTTTGAGGAACTTACCGGAGCGCGTGTCTATCATATCTATCTTCGTCCCGGCGGAGTTCGGCGCGATTTTCCGGAAGGTTTCACCGACAAATTGATAGAGACTCTACATAAAATCGGTGGCAAAGTACCGGATTATAACACCACCTTTTTCGAAAACAGCCTTTTTAAACAGCGAGCCGAAGGAATTGGGATTGTTACTCGCGAAGAAGCCATCCGGATGGGCGCCGTCGGACACACAATTAAAGCGACCGGAATGAAGTATGATATTCGCAAAATTGAGCCTTACGATGCCTACGATCAGGTGGATTTCGACATTCCGGTAAGAACAGACGGGGATGCTTATTCGCGGCTCTTAGCTATAAGAGATGATATGATAGAGAGCGTACATCTGATCTTCAAACTGATCGATAAAATGCCGAAAAACGGTGCGGTTTATACAAAAACGCCAAATCCATTCAAGTGGAATATTCCCAAGGGGGAAACCTATGTTAGATGTGAATCTTCACGCGGTGAATTGGGGCTTTATATGGTAAGTAATGGTGGCAATAAACCGTATCGGGTTCACTTCAACACACCTTCCTATAATCACGGACTTACCGTATTGGAAAAAGCGCTGGTAGGGGAAAGCGTTTCGGACGTGGGCAACATAATGATCAGTTTATATGTTGTTGCTCCAGAAATAGACAGATAAAAACATAGGATACAAAATGCCGAAAACAAGCTATCTAAATCCATTCAAAGCAATAAAGTACTTATTTGAGAAACCGCAAACATTAAAATACCCTTTTGAAACAAAAATAATTGCCGATCGATACCGAGGCTTTCATAAAAACGATTGGGAAAAATGCACAGGCTGCGGGAATTGTGCGGATATCTGTCCCAATAAAGCGATTGAAATGGTAAAAATATCTGAATTGCAGGCAAAACCTGAAGAAGGTAAAAAGAATGAAAGACCACAGCTGGATTACGGAAGATGTTGCTTCTGTGGATTGTGTGTGGATATTTGTCCTCCGGGCTCTCTGACTCTGACAAAAGATTTCTTTCATATCCATTTTGACACAAAAACTTTTACCTTTATCCCGAAAGATGAAAAAAAGGCTCCCGACACATATAAATCCGCCGAGGATTACTCGATATTTCAAGCCAGTTTATCCCATCGAAAGGAAAACTATGACGGATTCTCTCCTGACATGCGCTATGCGTTGTTTGAACCAGACAGAGTAACAATGCCCGAGATAGAGCCGGATAAGCGTAAACTTTCTTTTATTGAGCAAGTGATCGGCTATAACAAAGATCAGGCGAGAGAAGAAGCCGGTCGTTGCCTGGAATGCAAACTTTGCGAGGAAGCATGTCCGGCACATCTGAAAATATCCGATTATATTGATGCTATTTACAGAGACAATCCCAAGGAATCGCTGAAAATTATTTTTGAGGACAATCCAATTCCTTCCATCTGCGGCAGAATATGTATGGCACACTGCGAAGATGCCTGTTCATTACATATAAGAGGAGATTCACTTGCGATTAGATGGCTCAAACGATATGCGGCTGATCAAATTAAAAATTTCAAAGAAGAACTCGAACTGAAACCGGGTAAAGCTACCGGAAAAAAAGTGAGTATCATTGGCGCCGGTCCAAGTGGTTTGTCACTGGCATATTTTTTACGTCTGCAAGGACATGAAGTCGTTGTCTATGATGAATTATCTGGTGGCGGCGGAGTTATCAGAACAGGGCCGCCAACCTACCGATTACCCCTCGATGCGATTGACAAGGATGTTCACCATATTGAGTCTCTCGGTGTTGAATTTAAATTCAACACAAGGGTGGGTAGAGATATTGGATTTGAAGAACTTCTAAAAAATACTGATGTGACTTTCATAGGAACAGGAAACACGATTAGTTTTTCTACAAGCGTTAAAAATTCTGAAAAATGCATCCTCGCGCTTGATTTTCTGAAAGATAACAAAATCGGTAATCAGCGAAAAGTCGCTAAAAATATTATCGTCATAGGCGGTGGAAATGTCGCCATGGATGTTGCCCGGGAATCAATCAGATTACAGCACATTCAATTTCCTGACCAACAAGTAATTACAAAGACAGTTTCATTGGAAGATTGGGACCAGTTACCGGCGACAGAGACGGAAATTAAAGAAGCCAAGGAAGAGTGTATTCAGTTTAATCCGGCTTGGGGCCCCAAAGAGGTTGTTCTCGATGACAACGGCAATATTAAAGGGCTATTATGCAAAAAGGTGAAATCGGTATTTGACGAGCAGGGCAGATTTTCTCCGACCTTTTATGAAAATGAGGAGAAGTTTCTGGAAGGTTCAATGATCATCGAAGCAATTGGACAACGCGCCGATTTTTCATTTCTTCCCGAAACACTGTCCGGTCAGCTTGAATTCACTGATAGAAGAAAGGTCAAAGTCGATGTAAACGGTATGACCGCCATTCCAGGCGTATTTGCCGGTGGAGATATTGTCAACATAAACCTCGATGCAGTTACCGCAATCGCCGATGCAAAAGTTGCGGCAGAAGGCATAAATAAATATCTAAAATGCGATTAATTACAACAAGTGAGGTGATTATGTTAAAATCGTTGCAAGCAAAAGATGTTATGCTGAAAGAGATCATCGCTACTGGACCGGATGTTCCTCTAAAAAATGCGGTGAAAAAATTACTCGATAACAAAATCAGTTGTATGCCAGTGGTCGATGACACCGGCAAATTGGTTGGCGTCATTTCCTGTGAAGATGTTCTGAATGTAGCATTCGATGGGTATCTAAATAACACCAAAGTTGAAACGGTCATGACGAAAAATGTTGTTTTTTTTGAACCGGATACAAATTTGGAAGAAATTGCTATCGTTATTTCTAAAAAACACTTCCATAGAATACCGATCGTCAAGGATGGCAAGGTAATAGGGATTGTTTCACGAAGAGATATTGTGAAAAATATTTTCCATCTAATGTAGTTAATTCCCTCCTGTCTTGGAAATTTATTAATTAATTTCCCACTACCTTACTTCACCGGATATACCTTTAGAAAAATGTAGTGCTAATCGTAGCGCAGTCATCTCGATTCTCCGAGTTTTCTGGGAAAGAGATCGGTTCAGATATTTGCATTGGTCTTAAATAATCTGTCACCTGACACGTCGTGAACTGAGAAAACTGCCTTGGACTTCAATCGTTTGGCTGTCCCTGGAATCTCTTACGATTACCACCAAATCCTGTTTTTATTTTGCCATATGCTTATAATGCAAGTTTTTTTTCAATCATCTTGTTCTTGATAACTGCTGATTCTAAATTCAACGGTAATATTAACCAAGAAAGATGGAATTCTATGTGGTATCTGATCAGCATTCTCTCAGGTTTTTTCTTTGCCAGCGCAGACGCTCTGTCAAAAAAAGAGGCCGTACGAACACCAGCAATTGTACTTGCCTGGGTTAGGGAATTTTATGCCATGCCTTTTTTATTGTTACTCCTGTTTTTCATTGATATCCCGGAACTCAAGCCCGGATTCTGGGGCGCTATTCTGATTTGTGTGGCAATAGATCTGGTGACGACGTTTCTCTACATGCGGGCCATTCAAATTGCACCGTTGTCACTGACTGTTCCCTATCTTGGTCTGTCTCCAATATTCCTGCTTTTAATCCCCACAATTGTCCTGGGCGAGCGCTTAACGGGAGTGGGCATTGCCGGCGTCATTCTTGTTTCGATCGGAACTTACACTCTTCAGATTGACCGGGCAAAATACGGCATTTTCGAACCCTGGCTGGCTATTTTCAGGAACCGTGGTTCTCTGTATATGTTTTGTGTAGCGATTCTGTATTCCGTTACGGCTACCTATGGAAAAGTAGCAATTATCAAATCTTCACCGCTGTTTATGACTATCGTATATTTTTCACTGCTGGCGGCAGGTTTTACGTTGATTGTGCTGTTTACGGAACGGAAACATTATCGGACTCTTTTTGAATATCCGTTTCAGAAACTGAGCATCGGCCTGGCTATGGCTTTAATGGCAATTACCCACTTTACAGCCATTGGAATGATTCAGGTGGCCTATATGATATCGATAAAACGATTAAGTTTATTATTTGCGATTATTTACGGTGCGCTTTTGTTCAAAGAAAGCAATCTGAAAGAACGCCTTCTGGGTGGCTTATTCATCATTGCCGGCGCGGCCTGTATCGCGTTTGCTTAAAAATATTTATAAACTAAAATTCGGAATTCGGCGTCCGTAAATGACATTGATGCCGCACTCTTTTGCCCGTTCTACAAATCCCCGGTGAGGCCTGTGAGCCATGAATATAAAACACGTCGCGTTTAGCAGCTTCACACTGTGCTCAACAGCTTTTAACTCAATAAATGATTCCCGGGTTATAGGATAGGAAAAACATTGAAATACGTAAAAGTGACAACCTTTCATCATCGTTATGTCCAGCATGGATTCCGCTTTGATCCCTTCAGGTAACGAATCCCGATGCAGTCGGACATCAAGACGGACATCATCATACTGACTACGATGGACCCGCAAAAAAACGAGTTCTCTCAACCAGCCGCCATTAAACAGGAAATTGGCTCCATCGTTATGAATTTCCACCGTTTTTTGATTTTCTGGATTTCCAAACCGGAACCGCATTTTATTACTCGATGCTTCAAAACTAATCAGAAACCGGTGGTACTGACCGTCCATACGCCATTGAATATCTTTTTT